>ERZ1643246.268-NODE-268-length-68387-cov-10.768000_pt1 | contig 68387 bp, 62 predicted proteins | sample MGYA00579265_ERZ1643246 | MGnify/ENA primary metagenome ERZ1643246 (study PRJEB29033, sample SAMEA4952261) | chicken gut metagenome | biome: Broiler Chicken; feature: Gastrointestinal Tract; material: Caecum | place: Ireland | collected 2018 | study: Broiler... | reverse complement strand
AGGGCTTTCGGTAGCGACGACTCAATCGTGTCTAGAAACGGCCAGCCACATCAACGGGAACCCCCGCCGCATGCGAAAGGAACGGTCTTCGGGAGCGATGGCGGCGACTGCCCCGTTGTCGTACCCTCGGTGCGAGGAGAAGCGCCTCTCCCCCAGCGGACGATTCGAGAATGGGAGCAGAGCATGAAGTGGGTGGAGAACCGGCTGCACGAGCTGGCGGACACAGGCGGCGAGTATCGCGAGTTCAACGCGCGGATAGTGGCGACCGTCGACCCCACAACCATGTTTGGGGTACGCGTGCCGCGACTGAGGGCACTTGCTCGCGAGGTTGTGCGCTCGGAAGACCGCGACGCGTTTCTCGCGGAGCTCCCCCATCGCTGGTACGAGGAGTACCTGGTACACGCCTTCGTGCTCAACGATACGCACGAGCTGGATCGCACCGTCGACCTGCTGGACGCGCTGCTGCCTTACGTAGACAACTGGTGCGTGTGCGATGCCCTCAACCCGCGCGCATTTCACGACGTTCGCGAGCTGCACGGAGACCCCGCAGGGACGCTCCTGCCCCTGGCGCAGGGGTGGATGGCGTCTCCACTCACCTACACCAGGCGCTTTGGCGTGTCGGTGCTCATGAGGGACCTCTTGGGCGTTGGATACGACCCCTCACAGCTGGGGCTCGCGGTCGCGGCGGACAACGGGGAGTACTACGTGCGGATGATGATTGCCTGGTACCTGGCCGAAGCGCTCGTCTCGCACGAGGCAGACGCGATGGCCGCGATAGCCTCGGCGGCCACCAACCCCCAGGTCAGACGCATGGCTATACAGAAGGGCATCGAGAGCCGGCGAGTTGACGCCACAACAAAGGAGGCCCTCCGCCGCATGAGGCGAAGGACCTAGCCCGGTCAGACGCACGTCACGCGCCCAGGGGGCACGAGCCTCCTGCCCCCGTCCCAACACGAGGCAGGACGTATCAGCAAATGGAATTGGTCGCACAGGGGTTGTCGCCCTGCCCTCACTCGAAGATCATCTGTGGCAGTCGTTGCCATCCCATCGCGAATCCCCAGGTCGTCAGCGGTTAACTCGTAGGGATGGCTCCTGACAAGAGAGGCGAGGCAACCTCACTCGCAGCAACGTCGCGAGGTGGACCTATCGTCCCCGCCAGGCTCGGGGATTCCCTCGAAGAAGTCCGAGAGGCCGTGCGCCACCCGGGGATCAATTGAGTAGTAGCACCACCGGCCCTGACGCCGGCAGCGAACCAGGCCGCAATCGCAGAGCACGCGCATGTGGTGCGAGAGGGTCGGCTGCGATATGTCCAGGCCGTCGAGCAGCTGGCAGGCGCACATCTCGCCACGCCCGGCGAGGGAACGGACCACGGCGAGGCGGTTCTCGTCCGCCAGCGCCCTGAACACGTTGGCCAGCTCAGCCTCGGTCATCGGCATCTTCCACCTCCTGGGCCGTCTCCCCCGAGGGAATCATTCTCTCGCGCAAGGTGCCCAGCCTCGTTACGATGGAGTCGGCGCAGGATGCATACCCCTCAGCCGGGCCACCCATGGGGTCATCCAACCCCCAGTCCTCGCGGTGATCGCAGGGAAACGCTGGGCACGACACGCCGCAGCCCATGGTCACGAGCCAATCCACGCGAGGTGGGAGCTCGTCAAGGGTCTTGGGTCGCAGATCGCTGACATCGATGCCCCGACGGGCAAGTTCGGCGAGCGCCCCCGGATCCACGGCCTCGGCGGGATGCGTGCCAGCGGAGAGGAACGTTGCCTCCCCAGGCATCAGGCTCCTCGCCAGGGCCTGCGCCATCTGGCTGCGACATGCGTTGTGCGTACACACGAACGCGACGATGGGACGCTGCCTCATCTCTCCCCTTCCCCCAAGGCGGGCCACGAGAGCCCGCGACGCATGGCTGTGGCGGCATTCACCAACAGTATGAGCGAAGGCACCTCGATGAGCGGCCCGACCACAGCAGCAAACGCTTCGCCCGAGCCAAGCCCAAAGGTCGCAACGGCAACGGCGATGGCAAGCTCGAAGTTGTTGCCCGCTGCGGTGAATGCTATGGAGCTGGTCTGGGGGTACGGAAAGCCCGCCGCGCGAGCCGCAGCAAAGCTCGCAAAGAACATGACCGCAAAGTAGATGACGAGCGGGACCGCAATCCTCACCGCATCGAGCGGGAGCTGGACGATCTGCCGACCCTTGAGCGAGAACATCAACACGATGGTGGCGAGAAGCGCCGCGAACGAGACCGGCGACACGCGCGGGAGGAACACGCCTTCGTACCAGTCGCGGCCCTTGGCGCGCTCGAGGGCAAGACGCCCAAGCGCACCCGCGGCAAACGGAATGCCGAGATAGAACAGGACCGTGCCAGCCACGTCCCCCACCGAGAGGCTCACGGCGACGACCGGTGCGCCCACCAGCGCCGTGAGCCTGGTCGCATAGAGCCACGCGAGAGGACCGTACAACAGGACCTGCAGAATCGCATTGACGGCGACAAACCCCGCGCAGTACTCGGCATCACCGCCGGCGAGCCCGTTCCAAACGATGACCATCGCAATGCAGGGTGCAATCCCGATGAGGATGAGCCCCGTCATGTAGTCGGGGTGGTCCCCAAGGAGGGTCGTTGCCAGGGTAAACATGAGGAGCGGGCCGATGACCGCGCAGAACAGGAGCATGAGGGCGAGGGCACGGCCGTTACGAAAGACCCTCGGCAGTTCCGAATACCGCACCTTGGCAAGGGGCGGATAGAGCATCAGCATCATGCAGACCGCCAGTGGGACGTTGGTGGTCCCCACCGCCACGGAATTGAGGGCATCGGCCACTCCCGGAGCAATCGCGCCCAGCGCTATGCCCGCCGCCATCGCCAGGAAGATCCACAGGGTGAGAAGCCTGTCCCTCATCCCAAGGCGCGAGGCTGCGCCCCCTTGTGCCACGTTTTTCTCCCCTGTCATCGGAACCACCCTCCCACGCCGAGCGCATTGGTACGTTCGACTTATTGACGATTATCAATACGTTGCGGATGTTAGCACACACATTGACGTATTTCGATATGATGGGAGACGAACTTTGAGGTGGGAGACGGGCAGGCCGTTGTAGGCGCGCGGTGAGCCCGATGGCGCCGGCTGCCGGATGGCGCAGCCCGTGCCAGCGAAGGAGGGAGAGGCATGGATGCCATGACCACGTATGCCCCCGGGGAGCGCGAGGCCCTGATCGCGCGGGCGTGCGAGGAGTCCACAAGCACCGATCCGCTCGAGGTGTTTGAGGAGGTCGCCTCGCTCCCCTTCGTGCGCATGCATGGACCGGAGCACCACGTGCTGGACGGGGCGTGCCTGCTCGCCGCCTACCGCAACGCAGGGGGCAAGATAGACCTGGATGCGGCGCTTGCCGAGCTCGCGTCACGGGGGCTCAAGATGCCCGGGGCCATGTGCGGCATGTGGGGAGCCTGCGGCTCGACGACCTCCGTAGGCGCCGCCCTCTCGATCATCGAAGGCACGGGTCCCCTTACCACCGACGAGTCCTGGGGAGGGCACCTCGCCGTCTCGTCGCAGGCTCTCCTCAAGATGGCAGAGGTCGGCGGCCCCCGGTGCTGCAAGCGAGACGCCTACATCTCGCTGCGCGAGGGGACTCGCTACGTCCGCGACTCGCTTGGAATCAAGCTGGGTTGGCACGAGCCGCGCTGCAAGTTCCACCAGCGCAACGCGCAGTGCCTGGGAGAGAGGTGCCCCTTCTTCCCCCCTGCCTGATCCCCGGGTTGCCCACACATCCCAAACAGAGCGCCCCCGCGGCTTCAACGAGGCCGCGGGGGCGCCGCCATGCGGTCAATTTGAGTGAGCGCCGAAAGCCCTACTCGCGCGTGAGCAGCAGGGCCATCTTGAACCGACTGCTCGCCTTCACGTAGTGACGGCCGCCCTTCGCAAAGCGGATCGCCTCGCCGGCGCGTAGCCTGTGCACGGCGCCCTCGTAACCGATGAGCCCCTCGCCCTCCAGCGCCAGGACGATCGCGTCACCAGGCGCGGAGTGCTCGTCCAGCCCGGTGCCCTCGTCAAAGCTCATCACGGCAAGCTTAACGGAGTCAGTGTTAACGACATCCTTGCTCACGACCTCGCCCTCCCGGTACGGAACCTCATCCGCAAGCGAGAGGACCCTTCCTGCTTCGGGAAATGCTTCCATGTCTCCTCCATTCGCAACCGATACCTCAAGGTAGACGCACCCGTCGTCCTCGCAGCCAATGCCAACGGGGGCATCCGCGGGAAGCGAGACGGCGCTGAACCTCGGTGCGCGCAGCGGCTCGGGGGTTCCGGGGATGCTCGCGAGCAGGTTTCCCGCAACCACGACCTCGAGCCGTCGAGCCGGCGATGACTCCGCGCTGATGTCAGTTCCCTCACTCAGTGAGAACCGCGTGACCGTGGCGCTAGAGAGCTCCCACATCTTGCGCGAGGACGTGCACCCGGGGATCGGTGCCCACTCGCCTGCCATCGAGAACGGCTCGCCTGCGTCGTGCGCCATCGCTTCTCTCCTTCCGTGCGTCGGCCATTGTCTCCCACATACCCAATGGCATCTGTTATGTAACAGTTAGCTCCCGGTCTCGCACGGGTTGCTTGAGCACCGGCATCGGCTTCGCAACGTTTTCGCCACTAGAATGAACCGCGTCTGCAGGACGCGGATAAGGAGCCTCGCATGGAGCTACAGCAGGTCCAGCGCCAATCAGCCGAGATACGCGCGCTCTATCACGGGCTGGAGCGCAAGATCCATGGCTCCGAGTGGACCGTTGAGGAGGACGCCCTGGCCTTTCTCACCGATGCCGGCCTGGTGGGCCGCCTTGTGATGGACGAGCAGGGGCGCTGGCCAAGCTCTGATGGCCCCACGCTCCCCGCGAAGATCGGCGAGTGCGTGTGGTGGCTCGCCGTACTCGCGGAGCGGACCGGATTGGACCTCGACACCTGCGTGGAAGGCTTCCTGCGCGAGCGATCAGCGGCGCTCGGCGCCAACGCAACTCTCAACGCGAGGGAGAGAGCGTAGCGCGCGACCGCCTTGCCGCCGGGCATCGGCAGAGCGCGATGGGAAGCTGGTGGGAATTGGCATGCGCGCCTTCGGGGCAGCACCAACCCCGCGGCGCACGGTGCGATGCGCCCAAGCCTTATCAGCAGCAGGCTTTGGGCTGGCTTTGGCTATCGGTCGATTTGCCGCACGAATGCCCCCGGTGACCCGCCTATGTTAGATTTCTCTAACTAAACTGCGCCGACGCGGGCGGGTCCGGGGCAAGCCGGCTCACCCCACGACCGAAGGCGGGGACGCAATGGGACTGCTTCGCTCGTTCTTCAACAACACCCGGAAGCCCAAGGGACCCCTTGGCAGAGGGATGCTCGCGAGCATGAACCGTGGTCACGCTGCGGTATCGGACTGGGGAATGGGGCACCTTGGAGGCCTTGCGCCCCAGAGCATCGTGGAGCTGGGCTGCGGCGGTGGGCGCAACGCGCACAGGCTGCTGGAGGAATACCCGGAGGCGCACCTGGTCGCCGTCGACTACTCGGAGGAGTCGCTCGCGAAGACCGAACAGGTCAACCGCGACTTTGTGGCGGAGGGGCGCTGTACGCTGGTGGAGGCGAACGTCTCTGGCCTACCTCTCGAGGACGACTCCTTCGACCTGGCGACTGCATTTGAGACGGTCTACTTCTGGCCTGGCCCCGTGGAGAGCTTTCGCGAGGTCAGGCGCATACTGCGGGACAGCGGCACCTTCCTCGTCGTGAACGAGTCGGACGGCACCAACGAGACCGACGAAAGGTGGACGGGCATAATCGACGACCTGCACATCTACACCGAAGAGCAACTTTGCGCCCACCTTGCGGAGGCAGGGTTCTCCCGCGTGGAGGTCGACCATGACCAGCGAAGGCACTGGCTCTGCCTGCTCGCCCGAAAGTGAGGCCGCGCCCCCGGCGAGGAAACCCCACGTCGCAGGGTCTGCGGTGAGCGACAGCTGAGGAATATCGAGTATTGGCAATTTGGGGGGCACGGCTGCTGAGGAAATCGGAGTATTGGCAGCCGGGAACGCCCATTCTCTGCCAACACTCGCATTTCCTCAGCGAAAACCACCCGTGAATTGCCAACACTCGCATTTCCTCAGCAGCTTCCGCTGACTGGCGGTGCCCGGAGTCCTCTCGGACTGCCACAACTCAAGATTTCTCAGCAGCCAGCCCTCGAATTGCACGCACGCGCCTCACGCGAGTTCCGAGCGCCCCCGACTCCTGCCCAGCACAAGTCCCACGAGCAGGGTGGCGATCCCAAACAGCACGCATATCCCGATGTCGCCCACGAGCGGCATCACGTTCTGGGAAGTCACCCGCACCATGCCCGCGGCACCCTCGACCACCCGCGTAACCCAGTACGACGGCGTGAAGTGAGCCAGGGCGATGAGTTCGTCAGGCAGGAGCGAGAGGCCCGTCCATGCCCCGCCGAGAAACGACATCACCATGCCCAGGATGTTCGCCAGCGCGTTAGCGGCATTCTCGCTCACGCCAAGCTGTCCCGCGAGAAAGCCCACGCTGGCCGCCACCAGCGCGTACGCAAGAAGCGCCGCCCCCACGAGAGCCAGCTGTACGGGGGAGCTCGCGAGCGCGGAGCGTCCCAGCACCAGGACCTCAAGGCCAAAGGTCCATGCCCAGGCAACCAGCCCGATCGTGACACAGGAGCCCAGCAGCGCCAGGTTGCGGGTACGGGCCGGCTCGGGCGAGGCGAGCCTGCGGTAGCGCACGGGCCGGCGCTCCACGGAGGACATGAGCACCGCGATGCAGACCATCGCGCTGGAGAAGATGGGGTACGAGGCAAACTCCACCGCCGTGACGAGGCTCGCGGGCAGGGGCGAGGTGACCTGCTCGACCATGTCCACCCGGGTAGACCCCTCCCATGCGTCGTCCGTGGCATAGACAACCTCCGCAGCACTGCCGCCCAGCGTCGCCGCCATGCCGTAGAGTCCGTCGGCATAGCCAGTCACCTCGATGTCCAGGAGCCTCCCCATGCCGGAGTAGTACGACACGTAGGTCTCGAGCTCGGGGGCCTTCGTGCCCTGGCGGGCCGCGTCCATGAGGCCCTCTCCCCACCCCTGGGGGATGACGAGCAGGTAGCTGACCCTGTCACGAGCCACGCTGTCCTGGATGGCGCGCTTCTCGTCCGCCACCTCCACCCGGTTGTTACCGACGAGCACACGCCGAGCCAAGGCCGACGAGAGCTCGGAGCCGTCGCGGTCAATGACTGCGACGTTTGCGGTGGTCTCCTGGTACTCGCCCGTTGCGCCAGAGTTCGCGGAGAGGCCGACGAACACGCCTACAAGCGAGAGCATGACCAGGTAGATGGCGATGTACACCCTATGCGAGAGGAAAATCCTGAGGTAGGTCCTAAAGGTGGTCATACGAGGTCCTCCTCATGCGCAGGGAAGCCAGGGCGAGAAACGCGAACGCCATCGTCAGGAGCGCGGCGCAGCTTGCGAGGAACGCGTCGGGCGTGTCGTAGTAGAGAAGCGCGTAGAAGCAGTTGGTCGTCTGCCAGAGGGGGTTGGCGTGCGCAAGCACGGGCATCGAGGCCTCGATGGAGTCCGCCAACTGCTGCGACGCCGTGCCATACAGTCCGGTGAAGAGCGAGAGCAGGCAGGTGATGCCGGATATCATGCCCGCCTCCATGCGGGGGACGGTCCCGCACAGGGCACCGGCCGCACACGCCATGAGCGACGACGCCGCGATTGCACCCACCACGCCCGGGGCGTTGTCGCCAAACGGGACGCCCGCCGCGCCCCACATGAAGAGCGCCGCCACGAGGAGGCATGCGAACTCGCAGAGCCATGCGCCCAGGAGTGCCCCCACGAGCATGCGCCAGCGTGGCACGGCGGCAAGCGTCTGCCGCGCCCCCAGCGGACCGGCCGTTGGGAGGAGCCGCCGGGCGGACTCCATACCCGCAGTGGCGCCCATGCCGGCGGCCATGGCAAGGAGCGCGTAGTAGTAGCGCGCGTCGGGGCTTGGCGGGTTCTTTGTGGCGGAGAGCCGCACCGTTTTGACGGCCCCGCTGGTGAAGGCCTCGATCGCGCGGCCGTTGGCGAGGAGCTCCGGTCGCGTTGCCGCGACCCTCTCGACCGCCGAACGCGTATGCAGGTAGGTGTCCAAGACCTCGGAGAGGACCGAGGTGGGGAGGCTGCCGCCCTCCGCCACGCTCGCCTGGGTCACGTGGAGCTGCGGCATGCCGTCGCCACTCACGGTGAGGTAGGCGTCCACGTCGCCCGCGCTGGCAGCCGCCTTGGCGTCCTCCGCGCCGTCGTAGTAGGTGACGTCGCAGACGTGGTCGCTCGACTCGGGGTCCGAGATCGCCTGGATCGTCTCGTCCAAGCCAACAGCGGCATCGTAGTTGGCGTCGCGCACCACGCCCAGCGTGGAGCCCACGGCCGAGTAGGCGTCCCCTATCCCCGAGAACATCCCCATGAAGATGAGGGTCATGATGATGGGGAACGTGAGCGCCCACACGAGGAGGGCCTTGTCGCGCACGAGCGAGAGCACGCAGCTCCTGAGGCTTTCGAGCATGGTGGCCCCCTATGCCTCGTCGCGCAGGGCGCGACCGGTGATCTCGAGGAAGACGTCGTTCAAGGTGGGCGGCTCGGAGAGCACGCGACCGTACGGGAGGCCAGCGTCGCCCAGCACGCCCAGCACGTCGGCCAGGTTATGCGCCCCAGAGGCACACTGCACGCGTAGCATGCCCCCGTCCGTCTCGGCCGTACGCACGTGGTCGAGCGACCGCACGCGCTCGAGGATGCCCTCGTCCATCCGCCCCACCTCGACGGAGATCTTTTCGCCCGTGCCAATCATGCCCTTGAGCTCGTCGGCAGTGCCGCTCGCCACGCAGCGTCCGTGATCCATGATCATGATGCGCGAGCAGAGCCGCTCGACCTCCTCCATGTAGTGCGAGGTGTAGATCACCGTGGCACCCTCGGCGTTCAGGCGCTCGATGCCCGAGAGGATCGACTCGCGGCTCTGCGGATCAACGGCCACGGTGGGCTCGTCCATGATGATGAGCTCGGGACGGTGCGCTATGCCGCACGCGATGTTGAGGCGCCTGAGCAAGCCTCCGGAGAGCTTCTTGGGACGAAACCCCTCGAACTTCTCCAATCCCACGAAGGCGATGGCGTCGTTAACCAGCTCGCGGCGAAGCGCACGGTCGCCCACGTAGAGCGCGCAGAAGCTGTCCACGTTCTCGCGCACAGTGAGCTCGTCGAAGACCGCGACCTCCTGCGGAACCACGCCGATTCGACACTTGAGCTGGTAGCTCGTGGGGCGCATGGGCTCGCCGAACAGCTGGACGTCGCCATGATCATAGGAGAGGAGCTGTAGCACGCAGTTGATGGTCGTCGTCTTGCCTGAGCCGTTGGGACCCAAGAGGCCAAAGACCTCCCCCCGCGCGATTGAGAGCGAGAGGTGGTCCACGGCGACCAGGTCACCGTAGCGCTTGACCAGGTTGTCTATGCGAACGACCGCGTCACATGCACCCATGTTGGCCCCTTTCCGATTTCTGAAACCAGTCTGGGGGAACGGTGGCGGGAGCGGAAGTGACCAGCGTCACAAGTTGCAGGGGGAGGTCCGTGACGTTTGTCATGCCTACGGGCGGCCCCTGCGCCCCCAGCGCACCCGTATACTCTGGAGCCATGGAGAGAATCGCGGACAAGGCCCTCATGCTCGCCTCATGCCTGGGCGTCGTCGCAGTCGCCGGGGACGCAGGACCGGTGGCCGTCGTCGCCGTTGCCCTGGCGGTGTGCGTGTCCGCCGGTGTGGAGCTTGCGCTGCCATCACGTCCCGGCGTGGCCATCGCCACCTGCTGTGTCACCACGCTCCTCTCAGCCATCGTGCCTGGCGCGTTCGTGGCGCTGCCGCTTGTCTCGTACGACCTCGCGCGCACGCGATGGAGGGTCACGTGGGCGCTCGCCCCCGTCGCAGCCGCATGGGCGTGGAGTACGCAGGGCCCAAGGCAGGCCGTCGCTGCGGCGCTTCTCCTGTCTTGTTGCTCCGTTGCACTATCGCTTCGCTGCGGGCGCCAGATAGAGCTTGCGGGCAAGGCCACCCGGCTGCAGGACGAGCTGCAGGACAAGCTCCTCGCGCTGGGCGAGAAGAACCAGGAGCTCGAGAACGCCCGTGAGTACGAGGCTCACACTGCCGCGCTCGCCGAGCGCACACGCATCGCGCGCGAGATACATGACTCAGTGGGCCACCTTCTCACGCGCCTCGTATTACAGGTCGAGGCCCTCAAGGTAATCCACCGAGGCGATGCCGTCGCGACGGACGAGCTGTCACAGGTCTCTGACGGCCTCAACGAGGCGCTGAGAACCATGCGCGCCAGCGTCCACTCCCTGGAAGATTCGGGCGTGGACCTTGGGGTCGAGCTCAACCGGCTTGCGGCGACGAGCGGCATTCCGGGCGTGCAAGTAGAATGCGACCCTCACGGGACCCCGCCCGCCGAAGTGAGCCGCTGCCTTGTGGCGGTTGCGCGCGAGGCGCTCACCAACGCCGCGCGACACGCCCATGCGAGAAGCGCCACCGTGCGCATGAACGGGATGCCCGGCATCTGGCAGCTGCGGGTGTGGAATGATGGCGAGGTACCCGGCACCGCCTCCCACCTCGAGGAGCGTGGGATGGGACTGCGCACCATGCGCGAGCGGGTGGAATCGCTGGGAGGGACGCTCCGCGTGAGCGTTGGCAACGGGTTCGAGGTGTTTGCCTCGCTGCCCAGGAGGGAGCACTCATGAGGGTCATCGTGGTGGACGACGACGCCTTTGTGGTCCGGTCGCTGGCAACGATCCTCTCTGCCGAGACGGACGTCGACGTGGTGGGGACCGGCACCACGGGCGACCAGGCGGTCGAGCTGTACCGTGCGCTCTCCCCCGACGTCGCGCTCCTGGACATCCAGATGCCCGGGCGAGACGGCCTCTCCGCCGCCGAGGAGATCCTGCGGGGCGACCCGGGCGCGCGCGTCGTGTTCCTCACCACGTTCTCGGACGACGACTACATCGTGCGGGCACTGCGGCTGGGCGCGCGGGGCTATCTCATCAAACAGGACGTTGCCACGATAGCCCCCGCGCTGCGGTCGGTCATGGCGGGACAGAGCGTCCTGGAGGGAGAGGTGCTGGCACGTGCCACGCGGCTCTCATCCCATGGCACCACGGCCGCCGACGGGCGGGACGAGGCGGCGCTTGCCGCCCTCACGCAGCGAGAGCGCGAGGTGGTGCGCGCCATCGCCGATGGGATGACCAACGCCGAGGTGGCAGGCGCCCTGTTCATGAGTGAGGGAACGGTCCGCAACCACATCTCGTCGATCCTGGCCAAGCTGGGGCTGCGCAACCGCACGCAGATCGCCGTGTACTACTACCGCCGCTGCGCATAAGAACGCGGCGCGGCACCATCAGGCGTAGCGTCGGGCAATGGAGAGTGCCAGGCCCACATACGCCTCCCCATAGAGGATGCAGTGCAGGAGCACGGGAACGAGCTGGTGAATCTGCACCCTATCCTCCCATCCGTCCGCGAGCGGCGAGGCCGCGTCGTAGGCGGCGATGAGTTCGTCCAGATACGCACAGCCAAACAGCTGCAGCATGGCCAGGTCCGTCTCGGCATGGCCGCCCGATGCCATGGGGTCGATCAGCGCCGCTCCCGTCGCGGCGGCGCGGCTGCCAGACGCCGCCCAGAGCAGGTTGCCCGCCCACAGGTCCCCGTGGATGCGCGAGCAGGGGTGTCCCCCGCGTCGGACCAGCTCCGGCTCCGGCGAGTCGAACTCGCCCCCTGCCATGCGGTCAGCCACGCGTGAGAGCAGGCGTACCTCCCCCTCGTCCACGAGCCCCTGGTCCCTAATCGCCCTCACGTGCGGCATCACGCGCCAGCGGGCGCAGGCGGCTCCCCACGAGAGCGCCTCGGGGGCAAGCTCTCCCGACGATGACTCCACCACACCGCGAGGGACAACCATGGTGCGGGAGGGGCCAATCGCATAGGCCTTGCCCGTCCATCCCGGCGGCGGGCAGCCGTACCAGTCCGCGCCCGCGGCATGGGTCCGCGCCAGCGCCTCACCGGCAAGGTGCGCCGCCTGGCGCGTGGGCGCACCGGTGGGGATGCGCTCCTCGACCAGCCGGTGCGCGCTCGCCTCGCGCACGCGCGCGCACGAGATGCCGCCGGACGCCTCCGCCTCGCCAAGCCAGCGGAGCCCGTCAGCCTCTCCCACAAGGTCCGCCGCCGGCGCCTCGTCGTGCTTCACGATCACGTCTGCCGCCATGTGGCGCTCCCTCCACTCAAGGGTCATGGTACCCCCCAAGGGGAGAGGCGCGCTGCCACGGCGGGCCGGGCCCTACGGTGTAATAAGTGGCGCAAAAGCCTCTTTTACCTGTGTTTATGACATGACGGGCGAGAGCCAGCCCCCTATGTTGAGGACACGTCCCGAGCACACCGAAGGGAGGAAGGCCATGCGCTACTTATCGTTGCTCGTCCACTGCATCGCCCGGCAACCGGCAACTGTCACGATTGCGGTGCTCCTCGCGCTCGCATTTGCCACCCCGCTTGCGCTTGACTGCGTCCTGTGGGGAGAGAGTATCGTCGCCGCGAACGCGCAGAACGCCTACACCACGCTCAAGGCAGCCGAGGACGCTGGCGCATATGACTCCGCCCCTGACTACATCCGAACCGAGAACGGGCGCGACCTCAAACTGCTGAGGGGAGTAGTCGACGCCAAGGACCCCCACACGTTCTGGGCCGCAGTGGCCAAGCAGTCGAAGGCTGAGCTCGACGAGATACAGGAGGGCACCCTTCAGGGCGATGCGCTCAATACCGAAGCGGAGTATAGACGGGCAGTCATCATGTCTATGGAGAAGAATCCAAGAACCATCAACTACGTAGGCGACCTCCCGCCGGCACAATACCTCCCTGCGGCAATCGCCTCGCTTCCCAGCGTGGCGTGGCTTCTTCCCTCCCTGGTAGTAGGAGTTGGGCTCTGCCGCATCACCTCGCCTCAACGGCTCCTGGGAGCACGCACCATTCCCGCAACTCGTCGTGTCCCCACCGTCTGCGTGGCAGCCTCCATCTCGTGCGTCGCAATTCTTGTCGTTGCCTTCCTCCCTGGAATGGTCCTCTCGGGACTTCGGAACGGATTCACCTCCAGTGGGCTCCCTGTCGTATTCATCAAGAACGGATCCGTCGTCGTCGCATCCTCGGGCCAGGCTCTCTCCTCGTTCCTCGCCCTCGTCGTCCTCGAAAACGTCTTCGTCTCGTGCGCCATCGTGTGCCTCGGCCAGCTCACGGGGGGTGCAGCAGCGGGGGGTGTGGTTGGAGTGGCGCTCTGTCTCCTGCCCCTGTCCGACTCGTACCTCTCACCGTCTTCCCCCCTATCTCCATTGCTCAAATGGCTTCCCACCTCATACTTCGACGCATCAAGGCTCATGGGATTTGCCGGAGCTTTTGGGGTGGACATCTGCGAGGGAATCTCCCTCGACACGGCAACTGGCTGCATCGTGCTGCTGTCTTGGACCGCTTGCTTCATTCTGCTCACGCTCGTCGTCGGCTTTGCCCTAAGCAGATACCATGCGGCAAGGCGTCAAAGGAGGGGTCAGACATGTCCCTCGACATCGAGAATCTAACCGTTGGCTACCGTCGCGAACCACCACTGCTAAAGGATGTCTCCCTGCACATCGACCCTGGACAGATATGGGGGCTCATCGCACCAAACGGAGCAGGAAAGACCTCGCTCATGAGAGCGATTGCGGGCGACGCAAAGCCGCTGGTTTGTGGCAGCCTCTGCGCCGACGGTATGACGCCCCTCAAACCCACCCCCTACAACAGGTTCGTGAGCTACGTTGCCTGCGACGATTCAGCCCTCGACCGAAGCTGCACCGCGCGCTTCCATCTGAAGGCGGCGTCTGACCTTTGGGGTTCGCGCCTCGATCCATCCGAGACCGCCCGCCTCTTCGAGCTCGATGGATTTCTGGACAAACCCATCCGCTCCCTGTCGCAGGGCATGCGCCAGCAGGTCACCATTGCCCTCTGCTATCAGCAGGATGCCCCATACACGTTATTGGACGAGCCACTCAACGCCCTCGACCCGCTCAAGCGCGAGATGGCATGCCGCAACCTTCGCGACATGGCACATCGCAACTGTTCCGTATTCGTCTCGTCCCACATCCTGAGCGACCTGAACGGGCTCTGCGACAAAGTCGTCGTGTTTCGGTCGGGAACCGCCGTCGTCGTCCCAGCCACAGCGAACATGCAAGAACTCTTCGACCGGTGCTATGGAGGTGAGTCTTCGCACCCCTCAACGGACGGGAACCGACCACCCCGACACCTCGCTCGTTAGTGCCTGTGAGAGGGCTACCCCCTCCCGCTCACCTTCTCGATGAGGGTACGCTGGCTGTGAACTCCAGCCTTTCGGTACACCTCCCTCTTGTGCGATGCGACCGTCTCGGGCGACACCACCAGCTCATCCGAGATACGCGGCACCCCGTGCCCAAGCAGAAGCATTTCCGCCACGCGCGTCTGCACCTCAGTCAAGCCGTAGTCGCACAAGGCTTTGCCAAGGTCCCCGCGCGCATACTCCTGCAGCATCACATGCCCCCTCGTGGCATCTCGCCTCACCAGCAGCGCAACAGCAATGGCAAGAGACTCCCCCAGGCACCACAGCAGCACGATGGCCCACTCGCCAAAGCGAATCAGGGGTACGCCGAGAAGTCCGATGCTCCCAAGCAGCTGTCCAACCCCATAGACGGAGAGCGCGTGCGAGGGCATACGCGTCACGACCCTCCCACCAGAGACTCGCGACACCACGAGAAGGCAATACGGGATTGCCGTCAGCGGCTGCGCCAGAGCGAGATACTCCTCCCTCATCTGGCACGCCATGGTGCACGCGACCGCCAGTCCCTGAGCGAACCCCGCAACGACGAGCAGGAGGGTCCTGTCCCAGAGGGGGACACTTCGAACAAGCGTGTCGGTCGGCAAGTATGACCTCACCCCAACCGCCGCAACCATGCCCGCGACGAGGCAGAGCGCCCATCCCCATCCCTGAAGCCAATACGACTCCACGTCACGGGCGCTTGCCGCACAGGAGCACAGCATCACCAGGAGAAGTACCGCCGCAGTTGCCATCATCCCTGTGCGGCGTCTTTCGCTGTGGGCTCCCAGGTTGACGAGAGAGCACCCCAGAAGCATGGCGACCACGGCAAGCGTCTTAACGTGCTCGATAGAGCGAGGAAGCCATGCCATTGGGGCGCTGGGAACGGACGCGCAGGAGTACAGGAGAAGAACCACGCAAACCAACGCGATGACGAGGGGGTGGGCATCCAGACCCTCTCCCTCGTCGCTCAACAACTCGTTCGCCTGCCGTATCCGCAGTCGAGCAAGGAGCTCGGTCATGGTGGTAACCCCTAGCTTGCGGAGCCCGCGGGAGCGATAGGTGCTCACGGTGCCAGGGGAAAGCCCCATGCGGTCCGCCGTCTGCCGGACCGTCTCGCCCGAGACGGCACCCTCAATCGCATCGAGCTCGCGGGTGGAAAGCTCCTCCCGCTCCTCCGCCGAAAGAAGATAGCGTTCGCGCTGCCCCTCCTTGTCGTCCCCCACACGCCCACGCTGAGCCAGAAGGATCAGGGTGGCCACACTGGCAGCAAGGCATCCCAGCGTCAGCGGCGTGAGGTAGCCATACCCGCCCGTAGAGCCGTAGGGGCGCCCGTCCCCATACGCCCCCTCGCTTGCAACGAGCGCCGCAAGGGTCATCGAGAGGAGGAGCTCGACGAGCGCGGTCTCGCCATTGCCGCACCATCGACAGCGAATGACCGCGAGCTGAGAGAACACCACGACGAGACAAGACAAGGGAATCAGGACGGACGCAGCATCAACATGACCCAATCCAACCAGGAGCAAGGCAAACGCGACAAGACCAACGTTCGCAATCTGCGCAAAGGCATTATGTCTGGTTGGCAGCGAGCAGAACTCGATCAGAGAGGCGCCAGCCACGAGGACCGCCACCCCAACAAGGTCGAAGGGGACAAGCATTTGCCCGGTACCCACCCGCACGATGCTTGTCACGGAATGCAGTGCGTAGAGCTCGACCATCACACACACAGACAGAAGGTACGCGGAGCAGACCCTTTGCAAACGGGGTTCCTGCCGCCCTCCATCATCCGTCGCGACGATAATCGAGAGGGCGGAGACGACTGCAGAGGTTAGGTACATGGCAACCTGGACGAACTCTCCCCAGGGGGAGTTCGGGAGAAGGAAGGCCACCTGTGGAAGTGTCGCAAACGCCCAGACGACGGCAGCGGCAATCAGGCCCCTCCGCAGCATGACGCTGCTGGCCCTCACCCTGCCGGACATCCGCACCACACAAGCTATGGCGATTCCAATCGCGGACGCGCAGAGCCTCTCAGCCGCATCCCAGGGACCAAGCGAGACTGCCGAGGCAAGCACCAGGGCCTGAATGAGCCAGGGCGCCCAAGACCAGCTCTGCACACGCCGCAACCCCACGGAGCACCTCCCCAAGACTTTGAACACTCCGCAACTGTACGGCAGGGAGGGAGCGCCGACGTCCACACCCTCAGCCAAAACGACAAGCGACGGCAGGAGGCTCAGGAGCGGATGGCTCGGCGAAGCCTTGGGCCCCGAGGAAGAGGGCGGGCATGCTCGGAGGAAAGGGAGGCGTGGTGAGCCTGACTCGGACCCCAAGGGGGAGAGGCGCGCAGCCACGGCGTTGCGTCCCTCTCCCCTGCCGGCGGCGTCACGCGGCGTCCGGGCCCCTGCCCCCGGAGAGCCGGACTCGGAGCTCGCGCAGGAACGTCGCGGCGTCGCCGTCCACCAGCACAGTCTGGTCGGCGATCGCGGAGGGGACGATCGTCTCGCCCAGGTTCACCTGCACGTAGGTGGCCTTGGGGTTTTGCGACGCCATGCGCCAGAAGGGGTACTTGATGATGACCGGCGTGTTGGCCCCCACGCCCAGCTCGAGCAGCACCACGGAGCCCGACTCGTGCGCCGCCACAAAGTCCTGGTAGCGCCCGAGTGCGGCGTGCCAGCCCTCGTCCTCCACGAACGTGTCGTCGCAGCGGAGGTTGGGGACCATGACCCTGCCGCAGCGGGGACAGCGGGGCACCAGCTCGCTGGGCACGCGCATGTCGCGCTGGTCGCGCACCATGAGGCGCACGAGGTCCTCGTTGTCGTAGGTTGCCTGGTGGCAGGGCTCGGGACACTGCAGCAGGCCGTAGTCCCCCTGCGTGTAGAACAGGCGCGACCGGTCGATTCCCGCGCGCTGGAACTGGTGGTCGACGTTGGTGGTGAGCACAAAGTACTCGCGCCCCCGCAGCATGCGAACGAGATCCTGGTACGGACGGCCCACGGGACACGCGTAGCGGTTGACCCAGATCATGCGGCTCCACCAGGCCCAGCGGGTCTCGTCGTCCGGGAAGGGGTAGAACCCGCCCGCATACATGTCGGTGATCCCAAACCGGTCGCGGAAGTCGGCGAAGTCCTTCTCAAACCGGGGCCCCGAGTAGTGGAACCCCGCGGCGGTGGAGAGACCCGCACCGGCTCCGACCAGCACCGCGTCCGCCCGTTCGATCGCCCGAGCGACCCTATCGACCGACTCCGAGAAGCTCCCCGTAGAGCCGCTGATCCACTGGCTTGAAGACATCGAAGACCACCTCCGTCTGGTTTTTCGTCTCACGCTTCCACGCGCGCACCGTCGACGCCGCGACCTCCGCCGCCTCCCGGTTGGGATAGCGGAACTCCCCCGTGGAGATGCAGCAGAACGCCACGCTGCGCAGGCCCCTCTCCGCCGCCAGGTCAAGGCACGAGCGATAGCAGCTGGCGAGAAGCTCGCGGTCGCGCGCCGTGGGGACCTCCCCGTACACGATCGGTCCCACGGTGTGCAGGACATGCCCCGCCGGGAGGTTGTAGCCGCGCGTCAGCTTGGCCCCTCCCGTTGGCTCCTCGTGGCCCTGGGCCCGCATGATGCGCGCGCACTCAAGGCGCAGCTGGACCCCCGCGTAGGTATGGATGGCGTTGTCGATGCAGCGGTGGTTGGGCACGAAGCAGCCCAGCATCTGGCTGTTGGCGGCGTTGACGATGGCGTCGACCTGGAGCGTGGTGATGTCGCCGCGCCACACCGCGAGCCCGTCGTCCGTGAACCCGAGGTCGTCCACACGCGTGACGCCGCCGCGCTCGGCGAGGCGACCTTGCAGGTACTCGTCCTGGACGCGGAGAAACTCGTCGCCCACGGGCCGCGGGGGCCTCACGTTGAGAAGGCCGCGCAGCAGGAGCCGCTGGCCCTCCCCGTCGGGAGGAACCCGGATCCCGCCGAGGTCGTCCCTCTCCCCCATCAGCGCGTCTATGAGCCACAGGCGCCTCTGGTCCTGCGTCATCTGGTCGTGCATGTGGCCTCCCCCCCACGTCCCGAAACAGGGCGCACCCAACTTGTCATATCGTTGTTGGCAGGTTCTTGTAATTATTGACTTTACACGTTTTGTCCACGCAGGGCTCCGTGGAGGCGCTGGCGACCTTTGCCAGAACGCCCCCCACTGGAGCAGCGGTCACGAACAGAGCAAAGATGGGTGAGATGAGAACGGTCCCAGTCAAACGAAACGGGGCCCGCAAGACGGAACGAAGAGAAATCGCTTACGCGTTTATACCGTTTACCATCGAATACTAACCGTTCGCGGCTAATAATCTTCGCTTTTCTTCGCTTTTATCCCTTTCCTTCGCTACGTGCTATCTTTGTGAAGGACTCGTAGTGGATGCGTGGAGCATCCGAGCGAAGGAAAGGAGCGCGAGATGGCAGAAGAGCAGGCCGAGACCTACGACATCATCGCAGCAACCGGCTGCCCGACCGGCATCGCCCACACCTTCATGGCCAAGAAGGCCCTGGAGCAGGCGGCCGAGGCCATGGGGCTCACCATCAAGGTCGAGACCCACGGGCAGGTCGGCGTTGAGGACGAGCTCACGCCGGCACAGATTAAGGCGGCAAAGGCCGTCGTTGTCGCAGCCGACAAGGACGTCAACGCCGAGAGGTTCGAGGGCAAGCCCATGGTTTCCGTGGGCGTCTCCAAGTGCCTGTCCCAGGCGGCGGCGGAGGACCTAATCAAGAGGGCCATGGCCGCGAAGCCCGAGGGCGAGCTCGCCGAGGAGGTTGCCACCGCCGAGCCCGAGGCCAGCGAGGAGAAGGAATCCGTTGGCCACGTGATCTACAAGCACCTGATGAACGGCGTCAGCCACATGCTCGTGTTCGTGGTTGCCGGCGGCGTCCTCACGGCCGTCTCGTTCCTCTGGGGCATCACGTCCTTCGATTCCACCGCATCTGACTACAACAGCTTTGCCGCCATGCTCAAGATCATCGGCGGCATCGCGATGAACCTCATGGTGCCGGTCCTCTCGGCCTACATCGCCGAGTCCATCGGCAAGCGCCCGGCCCTGGTGCCCGGCTTCGTCGCCGGCATGATCGCCATCACCGGCCTGCCCGTCTCGCCCGACACCGGCCTGATCGACGCCGGCGGCGCTGGCGTTGGCTTTGGCTTCCTGGGCGGCATCGTCGGCGGCTTCCTCTCCGGCTATGTGATCCTGGGCCTGGAGAAGCTGCTCTCTGGCATGCCCAAGAACCTCGACGGCCTCAAGGCCATCTTCCTGTACCCGCTCCTCTCCACCTTCATCGTCGGCCTTGTCATGCTCGGGATCTCTGGCCCCATGGCCGCCATCAACACCGGCATGATGGACTTCCTGAAGGGTCTGGAGACCTCCGGCCCCATCGTCCTGGGTCTTGCCATCGGCTGCATGTGCGCGTTTGACATGGGCGGCCCCGTCAACAAGGCTGCCTACGTCACCGGCACCGCCCTGCTGACCGAGGCGCTCACCGCCGGCGTCGGCACCGACACCTACAACTTTGGCACCAACTTCATGGCCGCCGTCTCCGCCGCGTGCATCGTCCCGCCGCTGATCACCGCCTTTGCCGTCATCGTGGGCAAGAAGTACTTCTCCAAGGAGGACCACGACGCCGGCATCGTGAACATCGTCCTGGGCTGCACCCACATCACCGAGGGCGCCATCCCGTTCATGACCAAGAACATCTGGCCCGTGATGCCCATCATGATGTGCGGCTCGTCCATCGCGGCAATCCTCACCATCATGTTTGGCGTCCACGACCCCGCGCCCCACGGTGGTTTCCTGGTCCTGCCCGTCGTCGACGGCTGGTACCTGTGGCTCATCGCCATCTTCGCCGGCGTGATCGTTGGTGGCATCCTGTATGTCATCTTCAAGCGCAGCGAGTACCACAAGAACGGCGACAAGGTTGTCGAGTAGGCTATCTCTCTGAACGCCACCAGCACGAGCCGGATCGTCTCTTCGCGGGACGTCCGGCTCGTCCCTTTTACGACACGCTCCCCCGCCAGGACGGCGGGCCCATGGGAAGGACAAGGCACGATGAGCGCGGCACAACAGGCACGCATGATCGCAGCCGAGAGGCACCAGCACATCCTCGACACGCTCGCGGAGCGCTCCGCCATCTCGGTGCAGGAGATATGCGACAGCTGCGGGGTGTCGGCAGTGACCGCGCGAGCGGATCTAAGCTACCTGGAGGAGGAGGGTAAGCTCAAGCGGACGCACGGCGGCGCCGTGCCCGTGAGCAGCTTCGTGATTCCCCGCGTCCCCCAGCGCATCCGCAAGAACGCCGCCGCCAAGCACGCGATCGGCCTCTACGCCGCAACCATGGTGCGCGACGGCGACACCATCCTGGTTGGGTCCGGAAGCACGACGTTGGAGTTTCTCCATTGCCTCCAAGACCTGAGGGAGATCACGGTCATCACCGACGACTACTACGGCCTTGAGTACGTGGAGCAGCACCTCCTCAACGCGACCCCCGTGTGCACGGGCGGCACGCTGGGGCGGCAGTACCGTCACTTCTACGGGCCCATGCTCGCCGACTCGCTGGCAAACGTCTACATCGACAAGGTCTTCCTCGGGGCGGACGCCTTTGAGCCCGACTTTGGCTTCCTCGCCGAGTTTGAGCAGACCGCATCCGCCAAGGCTGAGTTTGTGAAGCACGCCCGCACCAGGGTCATGCTCATGGACTCGTCCAAGGTGGGAGCATCCAGGTCGTTCGTGCGCTTCGCCGGTCCCGCGGACATGGACGTAGTGGTCATGGACCGCGACCCCTCCGGCATCGTGGAAAGGGCGATGCGGGAGGCGGGAGGGCGCGGCCGCGTCGTCGCGACCATGGGATAGGGACACGGCAGAGGGGCATCGCTCCTCTCCCCTGCGCGATAGTCAAAAGTGGGGTCCCGGCTCGTTGCGAGCCGGGACCCCACTCCATTCAGCGAATGCCCGACGGACTTCCTACCCCAATCTCAGCTCCTCCGCCAGGTAGCGGCCCGTCACCGACTCCGGGCAGTCGCACACCTGCTCAGGCGTGCCCGCACATACCACGCGACCGCCGTCCTCGCCGCCGCCCGGCCCAAGGTCGATCACGTAGTCGGAGTTGCTGATCATGTCCAGGTCGTGCTCGATAACGATGACCGTGGCGCCGTGCTCCACGAGCCCCTGCAGGACCCCAAGGAGCACCTCCACGTCTAGTGGGTGCAGGCCAATGGACGGCTCGTCAAACACGTAGAGCGCGCCGACCTGGTCCCTGCCCACCTGGCTCGCAAGTTTAAGGCGCTGCGCCTCGCCGCCAGAGAGCTCCGGCGTGGCCTCTCCCAGCGTGAGGTAGCCAAGCCCAATGTCCGAAAGCACCTGAAGGCGCCTGGTGACGCTGCGAAGACCCCGCAAGCGCTCCAGTGCCTGGTCAACGGTCAGCTCCATGAGCTGGGGGAGAGACGCACCGTCCCTCTCGCCCGCGGCCCCTCTGCCTGTGGTGCGGCGCACATCCCACGCGGCGTCGGCATAGCGCGAACCGCGGCAGTCGGGGCAGGTAATTTGGACGTCCGGGAGAAACTGCACGTCGAGCGAGATGGTCCCCGTCCCATCGCAGGTGGGGCATCTCAGCGAGCCGGTATTGTACGAGAAGTCCCCGGCACGCAGCCCACGCTCCTTGGCGTCGGGCGTCTTGGCGAAGGCTCGCCTTAGGTCGTCCATCACGCCGGAATAGGTCGCCACCGTCGAGCGCACGTTGGCGCCGATGGGCGTGGAATCGATGAGCTCAACACGCGACACCCCCGCCGGGTCGCACGCCACGACCGTCTGGGGGAGCGTCTCGCCCTCCGCCGCGGCAGCGCGCAGCGCCGGAACCAGGCACTCCAGCACGAGCGTGGTCTTCCCCGAGCCGGACACGCCCGTGACCGCCACCATTCGCCCCACGGGGACATCCACGGAGAGGGGTCGGACTGTATGGACCTGGTTCGTCTCCAGGTGGATCCTCCCGCTCGCAAACACGTCGTCGGGGGTCGCGCGGTCTCGCACCCGGATGCGCCTCTCCCCCGAGAGGAACGGCGCAATCCGCGAGTTGCGGTCCCTCTCGACCTCCCCGACCGTGCCCTGGGCGATGACCGTGCCGCCGTTGGCACCCGACCCGGGGCCGATCTCGATGATGTGGTCCGCATGGCGCAGCACGCGGACGTCGTGGTCAACCAGCACCACCGAGTTGCCGTCTGACATGAGGTCGTCGACCACGCCCAACAGTCCCTCCACGTTTGCGGGATGCAGGCCAATCGAAGGCTCGTCCAGCACGTACAGCACGCCCGTGGTGCGGTTGCGCACCGCCCGGGCAAGCTGGACCCGCTGGAGCTCGCCGTTTGAGAGGGTCGAGCTCGCGCGATCGAGCGACAGGTATCCCAGACCAAGCTGGCGGAGGCGGGCGATGGGTTCCGCCATCGAGTCAACCACCTGACGGGCGATGGGCGCCACCTCGGCGGGGAGGGTGCCCTCGACTCCTGGTAGCCACCCGGCGAGCTGGTCGAGGGTCATCATGGTCGCCTGCGCCAGGTTGATGCCCCGCACCTGCGGATCGCGTGCCGCCGCGGAGAGGCGCGTTCCGTGGCAGTCGGGGCAGGGCCCCTCGCGCAGGAACCTCGCGATGCGTCGGTACGCACTCTCGGTCTTGGCCTTGGCCAGGGCGTTCTCCACCGTCGCGACCGCCGAGTAGTAGGTGAAGTCGAGCTCGGTGGCGGTGTCGTTCCCCTTGTTGTGGTACAGGATGTGGCGCTTCTCCGCGGGACCGTGGAACACGATCTCGCGCTCCTCTGGCGTCAGCTGGTTGAAGGGGACGTTGGTCCGCACGCCCATCTCGCGGCACACGTCCTTCATGAGCGACCACATGAGCGTGCCCCACACCACAACGGCACCCTCATCGATCGTCTTGGTCTCGTCGGGTACGAGCGCGGACTCGTCCACCAGGCGCATGACTCCGGTGCCCCCGCAGGTGGGACAGGCGCCGTCGCTGTTAAAGGCAAGCTCCTCTGCGCCACGGCCATAGAACTCCGCCCCGCACGTGGGGCAGACGATGGGCTTCTCCAGCGCCACGTTCATGGTGGGCGGGCAGCGGTGCCCGTTGGGGCAGGTGTAGGAGCCAACACGGGAGAAGAGCAGGCGGAGTCCGTTGAGCAGCTCCGTGGACGTGCCGAAGGTCGAGCGCACCCCCGGCACGGCAGGGCGCTGCCTAAGGGCGAGCGCCGCCGGGACGTACTCAACCAGATCAACATCTGCCCGGGAGCTCTGCGAGATGCGCCTGCGGGTGTAGGTGGAGAGCGCCTCCAGATAGCGACGACTGCCCTCCGCATACAGCGTCCCCAGCGCCAGGCTCGACTTGCCCGAGCCCGACACGCCAGCGATTCCCACGAGCTTGCCCAGGGGCACGTCCACATCGATGTTCTTAAGGTTGTGGACGCGCGCACCTCTCACGCGTATGCAAGTCGGTCCGTTCTGAGCCATGGGCCCTCCCCCCCTCGCACCGCAGGCCGTAGACACAAGGGGGAGGAGGGCAATCAGCCCTCGAACGGAAAGCGGTACGGGAGCCCCAGCTCGTCTCGCACCTCGACAAGCTCGCGCTGCACTGCCTCACCAACCGGCACGCCCCTGTCCCTGCGGTCGAGCCAAGCGAGATATTCCTTCTCCCCAGCAGTATAGATGCGATCGTATCCGGGGGCCCTCTTGGAGGCGCGTAGCTCGCGGCAGATGTCGCCGGCGATCTTCTTGAACGTCTCGCGCCCGCAGAAGGCATCGGGATCAACGACGAAGAAGAAGTGACCCAGGTGGTACATCTGGGGAGAGCCGTCGGGCGAGACGCCCGTAAGCGCCTTCATGAACTGGCCTCCGGCGAGGGCGGCGGAGAGTATCTCGACCGTTGCCGCATAGCCATATCCCTTGTAGCCGCACATCTTGTCGTCCGGGCCGCCGCCAAGCGGTGCCAGTGCCGCCGTACCCTCCACGAGCATCCGCAGGATCTCCTTGGAGTCTGTGACGGAGGAGCCGTCCTGCGTCACGACCATGCCTGGAGGGGTGGGCTTACCCTCGCGCGCGTAGTACTCGATCTTGCCGCGCTGCACGATCGAGGTGGCACAGTCGATGCAGAACGGAAACTCCTCGTCGGTGGGAAGCGCGAAGGTGAGGGGGTTGGTGCCCATCATGTTCTCGACGCCAAAGGTCGGTGCGATCGACGGGCGAGCGTTGGTTCCCACCAGGCCGATCATGCCCTCCCTGCTCGCCATCGTCGCCCAGTAGCCCGCGATGCCAAAGTGGGTGGAGTTGCGGATGGCGCCACCAGCCATACCGTTGGCACGCGCCTTCTCTATCAGCATCTTCATGACGCGGTACGAGGCGACCATGCCCATGCCGTCGTGGGCGTCCGCCACCACGGTGGTGGGCGTCTCCCTCACAATCTCGAGGTCGGTCTTGGGCAGGAGGGTGCCGCGCTTGATGCGGTCGATGTAGATGGGCTTGAAGCGGTTGCACCCGTGGCTCTCGATGCCGCGGCGGTCACTCTCGAGCAGCACGTCGGCACAGATCGCAGCATCCTCCCTGGGCACGCCGTACCCCACGAAGGCATCGATGAGGAACGAGTTCATGAGGTCCCAGGGCACGTATGGTCTTGTTTCCATTTGGCACTCCCCCCTTGGTTGGACAGCTCCCACGATTATCGCCACGACCAAGGCGAAGTGCGGATACGCCGTGCGGGAGCGGGGCAAATGCGTAGGCAAGCGATTGGGATGTGATTCTTGGAGCTTGAGCTAGGATAATTTGACACCGCCTGATGCGGCGTAGTTATACGAGAGCGCTGCCAGAACGTAAGTCTGCCTCTCACATTCTACGGGGCGGCTCTGCTTCATGCGAAGCCAACCACTTGCACCACGCGGCCCAAAGAGGGCGGACTTGTCGGCGAGCTCCGTGGAGCGTTGTCTACGTTTTTTCTAGATGCCATGGGCCAAGCCACCTACAGCAACACAAATGTGCTGAAGCGAGCAAATGTGTGCAGATGAAGGTCGATTCAGCCATCTCCAGCAACGTATCTTGACCTGAAGTCAGGTTTAGGTTCTACCTTCGTCATGTCAAAGCGAGAGGCACAAGCGAAAGCGGAGGAATCACCATGATGAAGGCAGAGAAGCTCGACCTTACACGGGAGTGGGACAAGACGTTTCCGCGCGACGAGCGCGTAGACCACGAGAAGGTGACGTTCGTCACACGGTACGGCATCACCCTTGCCGCAGACCTGTACAAGCCGAAGGGTGCGGAGGGCAAGCTATCCGCCATCGCGGTGAGCGGTCCGTTTGGAGCCGTGAAGGAGCAGGCCAGCGGCCTGTACGCCCAGGAGATGGCGACGCGTGGCTTACTCGCCATCGCCTTTGACCCCTCGTTCACGGGCGAGAGCGGCGGCCAGCCCAGGCGCATGGCTTCCCCGGACATCAACACCGAGGACTTCTGCGCCGCGGTCGACTACCTGAGCTGCCGAGAAGACGTAGACCCGGATCGCATTGGCATCATCGGCATCTGCGGCTTTGGCGGCATGGCGATTAACGCCGCCGCCCTGGACCCACGCATCAAGGCGACCGCAGCCATGACCATGTACGACATGTCGCGCGTTACCCGCGAGGGCTACTTTGGCTCCACCGACAGCAAGGAGGCCCGCGACGAGCAGCGCCGCGCCTGGGCAGCCCAGCGCACCGCCGACTACAAGGCAGGCGAGTACACACGCGCGGGCGGCGTGGTGGACCCACTGCCCAATGACGCCCCGCAGTTCGTGCGCGACTACCACGACTACTACAAGACGCCTCGCGGCTACCACGAGCGTTCGGGCAACTCCACCGACGGATGGAACGCCACAGGCACCATCTCGTTCATGAACCAGCCGCTGCTGGACATGGCTTGCGAGATTGACACGCCCGTCCTTCTCGTCCACGGCGAGAAGGCCCACTCTCGCTACTTCAGCGAGGGGGCCTACGAGCGCCTTAGGGGCGACAACAAGGAGCTCATGATCATTCCGGGTGCCAGCCACGTGGACCTCTACGACAACCGCGACGCCATCCCGTTTGACAGGCTCGAGGCGTTCTTTGGCAAGAGCCTCATCAGGTAGAAACTCGCAAGCAAGATGGATCCGAACGCGAGAGCTGATGCATCGGAGCCATACCGCGGAATCGTCCGACCACGCCCACCGCGACGGTAATCTCAGGGGGCGTGGGCGCCGATTCCGCGGGTTACGGTAGGGGGCAACTCACCTGGCGTTGAGATGCCTATACCAGGCTCCCTCGCCGTCGATATGACGCCTCGTCAGCCAGTCGTCCCCGTTCAAAGACAGCGGCTGCCGCCGTGACGTATTGCTCGACCTTTCTAACCTTCCTGATCGTGCGCCAGACCGAGACCGGGTCCTCGAATGCGTACTGCACATAGGACCACCACTCCTTCATGCGCAAGACGGCATTGCCGCCCATCTCGTCCTCGTAGCCCTCAAACAGGAGGTCGTGGAACCCCTCGAGCTCGTCGATGGTGGCGGCGGACCCGCCCCTTGCCATCCGCCCCAGGGCGGGGTTGGCGAGAATGCCCCTCCCGAGCATCACTCGACTCGCGTCCGGAAACGCCCGCTCAAGCGCGTTGATGTCGTCAAGGGAGAACATGTTGCCGTTGTAGGTCACGGGGAAGGGAGCCCGGGCGAGCGTCTCGCCAAACGCCTGCCAGCGCGGCGTCCCGCCATAGCCATCCTCCAGCAGGCGAGGATGAACGATGAGCTCGGCAAGCGGGTAACGGCAGTAGATGTCGAGAATCCGCTCGTACTCATCAACGCTCGCAATGCCAAGGCGGGTCTTCACGGACACCGGGATGGGCGATTCCTCCGTCACTTTGCCCAAAAACGCGTCGAGCCCATCCGGATCGCCGAGAAACCCTGCGCCCTTGCCCCGCGAAGTCACGGTACGCGAGGGGCACCCCAGGTTGAGGTTCACCTCACCAAAGCCCATCTTGGCCAGAAGCCTCGCCGCCCAAACGAACTCGTCCGCATCTCTGGTCAACAACTGGGGCACCAGCCTGGGGTCGGGATTCTCGCCCGGGCAGAGCTCCCTCAAGTCGCGCTTGCCAAAGCCGCTTCCCACCCGTGGGGGCCTGATGAAGGGAGAGTAGTAGCGGTCGAGCGCCCCAAAGCATTCTGCATGGGCCGCACGAAACACGTGCCCCGTTATCCCCTCCATGGGTGCAAGCGACAGAATCATTGGTCCCCCCATGCTTGAAGACGCCCTCCTCCAGTCTCAAGAATACGAGTGTTCACCCGTCAATCTGGTAAGCCCCTGGCGTGTCCGACAGAGCGACAAAAGGGTGCCGCTACAATAGCAACGTATTCGCTGGCGTCCAGACCGCCTGGCAGGAGGGCTCGTGACCAGACTCTACATTGATGCCGACGCCTGCCCCGTCACGCGTGAGGCACTGGCAGCCGCAAGGACTCAAGGCGTCCCCTGCATCATCGCCGGAAACTCCACCCAAAACCTGGAGCGATACATCCGCACTTCGGACCCACGCGAGCCACAAGACCCCTCTCGCCCCGACCGCGGCTTCTGGGTGGACACGATCCAGGTGGGCGTTGGTGCCGACTCGGCGGACTTCGCGATCGCCTCCGCCGTCACCCCCGCTGACGTGGTGGTGACGCAGGACATTGGACTCGCCGACATCGTCCTCGGACGAGGCGCGCGTGCAATCGGGGTGCGCGGCCACGTGTACAACCCTCTCACCATCGACTCGATGATGTTCATCCGCCACGAGGAGAAGAAGGTGCGCAGGACGGGAGGCAGGACCAAAGGCCCGGCCGCATTCACGGACGAGGACAGGGAGCGCTTCTCTCACAACCTCGCCCGATTGTTGCGGGAGGCACACCAGGCAGGATGACCGCGCAGACGCTCGCAGCGCTAGAATGCGACTCCGTCACCGTCGGGCCCACCGCCCGTCAGGGTGGAAACGGGCCTTCATCAGAAATGCCCACCTGGAGAATGCCTCTCAGTTGCCACGCGCACCATTCCCCCGCCAGAAGGGCTTCTCTATGGCATCGGCCACACCGAAAGCTGAGGCATTTGCCACATTGGGAGCTAGGCCCTTCGCCGCGTTCCCCTCACGCGCAAGGCGCTAGGCCGCCTGATCGGTAAGGAAGGCCAGCATCCGTTCGAATGCATCCCGTGCGACCTTGTCCGTGCGCTCGGATAGGCCACGCTCAGCAAGCGGGTCAATAAGCTCGTGGACGACCCCACTCCTTGTGAGCGCAGCGTCCATGGCCCGCATGTCGTTGTGATACTCGCTCCCGAGAAGGACCGCAGGCGGATAGGCGGGAGTGACCCATTGAGTGGCATCATAAACATGCACCTGTTCCTTACTGAGAAAGATCGTCCCGCTCACGTAGTTGCCTATGAGAACCTTGGTTGCAAGGGAAAACTTGTCATATACCAGGGGTGCGTCATCAATCACGAGGGCACGCACCTGGCTGGGCTCCAATTGGGGCTCGATGCCAAGTGCGGAGGCGTATTGTGGGTTAGTGATGACCGCACCCAACTGACTGGCCATGATGGCGCCGGCAGACGAACCCATGACGATGACATCGTCCATGTCGAGGCCATACTCGTCCGCATGCGAATCGCACCAGGCAAGCGCCTGGTTTGCCTGGATGACAGGTACCGGAAAGTGACAGTCGGGCACAAGGCCGTAGTCCACGTTCACGACGTTGTACCCTGCGGCGCAGATGTCGTCCAACAGCGAAGTGACGTCACTCGACGCCAGCGGGTCACCCGCACTCTTACTGCCCGCAAAGAACCCTCCGCCGTGGAAGTAGACAAGCGTGGGCCTGCGCACGGAGGTATCTGGATCCGGATAGGTGATGTCCAGGAAGCTGTTGGGATACTCGTCGGCGTAGGCGATCTCGGTGATGATTCGTTGCCCGTTGTCGCGCACGGCGTCCACGGGCTCTCCCTCGGGCTCGAAGGTGTTGGTCGTCTTGACCGTGCCGGCCGAGAGCGCCTGGATGGCCCCGACGATGATCTGCGTATTGGTCGCCAGCACCAGGGCGAGCACGACAAGAGCGACGCATATTCCGCCGACCACCTTAGCGAGCAGCCGCAGACGCCCCCGTGTCTTCTCTTTCATCGCGATCCTCCTGAAGAACGCCCTCGATTCCTCGCCATTGATACAATCGTATCGTCCGTTTGGCAATCCGTTCGATGTCGGAAGCGCGACCGATACGCATCGGCGACTTTCGTATCAGGAGGTCTGCCATGTCCGCATATGCCACAGACATGCTGGGGCCTGCCCTGTTCTCGCTCATGGCCGAGAAGAACATTCGAAAGGTGACCATCGACGAGCTTGCCGCAAGGGCGGGCGTGGGCCGAGCCACGTACTTTCGCAACTTCTCATCTAAGGAGGAGGTGCTCACCGCCTACCTCGTTCGCCGGTGGCGCGCCTACGAGGAAGGGCACCACCTCAAGGAGCTCGCATTCTCAAATCCCGAGCGGGCCCTACGCTACTTTGGGTTCTGCCTGTCACTGCGCACGGAAAACGACCTCATGATCGAGCAAGGATGCACGGATGCCATCCTGGCCGCGTTCGAAACGATCGTGAGCGACGCCGACCTGGGACGCGAGGGGAGCTACGAGGCCGCCTTTCTCGCCTACGGCCTCTACGGGATGTTCGTCACATGGGCGCGCAGGGGCTGGAAAGAGACCCCGCAGGAGATGGCGGGCCTCGTGTCGAGGCGCGTGCTGGGCGGACTGCACCCGTGACGTCTCCTTACTTGAAGTCGGGTGACGCCCGTAACGTCACCCGACTGTGTTTGCGCTGGTAGCGATGGCAAAAGAACCGAGGCACACGCTTAGCCCATGACATGGCGCGTGCCGCGGCCTGAGTCTTGGATGCGTATCAGGCCCTTGGCCGCAAGCTCCTTCAGAACCCTTAGGGCCTTGTCCTTCCCAAACCCGGTCAACGCGACCACTTGGCCGCTTGAGAGCGCGAGGTGATCTTGTTCATCACTCACTCCCCATCCCACTCTGAAAGGCCCTTCTGAGCCGTGTGTCCGAAGGGGTGCCGTAGAGCGCGGCAAACACGTCCACCGTCGAACTCGTTTCGTCAACCCTGTAGAAGATTGAGTAGCCGCAAACGTTCGTACGACGGACTCCTGACGAGAGAAGCGGCTCCACCCCAACCGCGTGGAACCTGCTGGGCATGCTCGAGAGGCCTTTGGCCGCCCCCTCAATCTCGTCCAGCAGCCTGGCAGCCACCTGTGACATGCGGAGCTTGTCCCGAACATAATGGACAGCGTCGCTCACCTGCGCCATAGCCGATGGGGTCACACGCACCTCATAGCTACGCACCCAGAAGCTCCTCCCTCACGCGCGAGAAGGCCGCGGACGCATCGGCCCCCCTGCCCTCCTCGGCTTCCTCGAGTCCGCGCGACAGGGCTTCGAACAGCTACCTGTCCGTCATCGCGTCCACGTCGACGGAGCGCGGAGCCTCGGGGAGGGCGACCCTAAAGGGAATGCCTCCTGTGAGGGATACCTGACGGAGAAACATGTTGACGGCAGTCGACATGGAGAGCCCGAGCTGCGACAGAACGGACTCGGCGGACTGCTTCACCTCAGGATCGACCCTCAGATTGAGTGTTGCTGACTTCTGCATGACAATCACCTCATGTATGTTGTAACGCATATGTCTGTGTATTTTCAGCACTTTTGAGGCAAGGCATTCTCGCCTGTACCAGACGTTACACGAGGCTCGCATTTGGCTAACAGGTACACAAGTCCCCAAGGAGCACCAAGAAGGCGCCCCGGATTCTTTCGGGGCGCCTTGCGTTTTTGCAGGTAGATAGGTTAATCCGTTATTCCCACTCGATCGTTGCAGGCGGCTTGGGCGTGACATCGTACACCACGCGGTTGACGCCCTCGACCTCATCCACGATGCGACTGGAGATGCGCCCGATCACGTCGTAGGGCAGTTTCGCCCAGTCGGCGGTCATGGCGTCGGTGGACTCCACCGCTCGGACGATGACGGGGCGCTGGTAGGTGCGCTCGTCTCCCATGACGCCAACGGACTTGATGTCGGGCAGCACGGCAAAGTACTGCCAGCACGCGTGCTCGGAGTTGCGGTCGCCCGTCTCCTCGAAGAGGCGCTGGTTGTAGGCGTCCAGCTCCTCGCGCACGATGGCATCGGCGTTCTTGAGGATCGCGAGCTTCTCGGGCGTTACCTCGCCGATGATGCGGATGGCAAGGCCAGGGCCGGGGAACGGCTGACGCCAGACCATCTTTGCGGGGAGCCCGAGGGCAATGCCCAGCTCGCGCACCTCGTCCTTGAAGAAGTGGTCCAAGGGCTCGATGAGGTCGAAGTGCACGCCCTCCGGGAACGGGATGAGGTTGTGGTGGCTCTTAATGGTCGCCGCCTTGCCGCCCGTCTTGCGCGCGCCGGACTCGATGATGTCGGGATAGATGGTGCCCTGGGCGAGCATCTCCACGTCGCCGATCTTCTGGGCTTCGTCGAAGAAGACCCTCCAGAACTCGGTGCCGATGAGACGACGCTTCTTCTCGGGGTCGGTGACGCCGGCGAGCATCTTGGCGTAGCGCTCCTCGGCGTGCACATGCACGAGCGGCATGTGGAACTGCTCGCGGAAGATCTCCTCGACCATCTCGGGCTCGCCCTTGCGGAGCATGCCGTGGTTCACGAACACGCAGGTGAGCTGGTCGCCGATGGCGCGATGGACAAGCGCCGCCACCACGGAGGAGTCGACGCCGCCCGAGAGGGCCAGGATGACCTTGCGAGAGCCGACCTCGCGGCGGATCTGGTCCACCTTCTGGTCGATGATGCCCTCCATGGTCCAACTGGGCTCGAGCCCGCAGACGTTGAAGAGGAAGTTGCTGAGAATCGCCTTGCCGCACTCGGTGTGGCGCACCTCGGGGTGGAACTGGGTGGCGTAGAGGTTGCGCGAGGCATCCTCCATGGAGGCGACGGGGCAGGTGTCGGTGACGGAGGTGACGGAGAAGCCCCGGGGAACCTCGCTCACGGCGTCGCGGTGGCTCATCCACACGGTCTGCTCCTGCGGCGTCCCCTCGAGGACGCGGCTCTCCCCCCTGCGAACGAGGTGGGCAGGGCCGTACTCGCCCTTCTCGGTGTGACCGACCTTGCCGCCCAGCTTGACCGCCATGATCTGCTGGCCGTAGCAGAAGCCGAGCACGGGAATCCCAAGCTCGAAGACCGCGGCGTCCATGTCGGGCGCATCGTCCGCATACACCGAGGCCGGACCGCCGGAGAGGATGATCGCGGAGGGTGCCATGGCCTTAAGCTCCTCCGCGCTGGTATCACACGGCACGATTTCGGAGTACACGTGCAGGTCTCGCACGCGACGCGCGATGAGCTGCCCGTACTGGGCTCCAAAGTCGAACACGGCAACGAACTGGGCGGGCCTGTTTGCCTGCATGGATGCTCCCGTTCCTATGGCCGAGACCCCAAGGGCAACAACCCCCGGCGAAGGCGGCCTCCACTACTGTCCGCAGTCATTCTAAGTCACGGAGCCGACTTGCCGTAAAGGCATGCTTGCATTTATGTACTTCATGCGTTTGCCCTGCTCCGCGTCTACCATGTTCTGGTTGGGCTTAACGAACAGGCACGTCACGACGCGTCACCAAAGGAGCGCTCTTGTTCCGTAAGAGGAAGAGCACAGATCCCGAGGCCAGGGGGGTCGACGCCCGGGAACTCTCTCGAGACGGCTCTGCGGCCCGTTATGTTATCAAGAACCGCATCCGGCGCAGGTCGCGGATACGCAACGTCGTCGTGGGAATCCTCGTGGCAGTTGCCGTGGTCGCGGGAGGCGCCTTCGCATACGTCCACGACATCAACTCCAAGCTCAAGAGCGGGCTGGACAGCGGGCTCTTTGGGGTGCTCTCAAAGAGCTCGGGGGACAAGCCGTTCTACATGCTCCTCCTGGGAACCGACAAGGACGAGGCGCGCGCCGAGAGCTCGGAGTACGGCTCGAGCGACAGTTCGTACCGCAGCGACTCCATCATGCTCGCCCGCATCGACCCCGCGAACAAGAAGGTCACGCTGGTGTCGATCCACCGAGACACGATGGTCGACCTGGGGTCGCACGGCACCCAGAAGATCAACGCCGCCTACGCCATCGGCGGCGCCTCCTACGCCACCCAGGTGATCTCGGACTTTGCCGGCGTGCCCATCTCCCATTACGCCGAGGTGGACATGGACGGCCTCGCTGCCGTCGTGGACAAGGTGGGTGGCGTGACCATCGACCTGCCCATCGACGTCTACGACCCCGACTACACTGGCCTCGATCTAAAGGCGGGCGAGCAGACCCTGGACGGCAAGACCGCCGCCCTCCTCTGCCGCGCGCGCCACGCCTACGACAGCTACGGCGATGGCGACCTGTACCGCGCCGCCAACCAGCGCGCCGTGATTACCGCCGTGCTGAAGAAGGTCCTCTCGAGCGACCCCGTGACCATGGCGTCCACGGTCTCGACCATGGCGGGCTACGTCACCACCGACATGGACGTCAACTCCATCGTGAGCCTTGCCAGCAAGTTCGCCGGTATGGACACCAGCAAGGACGTGATGACGGGCATGGAGCCCACCACGTCCAAGTACATCAACGACACCTGGTACGAGATCGTGAACCAGGATGCCTGGAAGACGATGATGGATCGCGTTGACAAGGGCCTCTCGCCCTACGAGAGCTCGAGCGACGACCCGTCGTCCGGGGTCTCGGCGTCGACCGACGGCAGCTCCGCGTCGTCCTCCACGGAGAAGGACCTCACCCTGCCCAGCGACTCCAACGTGGAGGCGGCCTACACCGGCACCGTTGCGGTGTACAACGCAACCTCGACGGACGGGCTGGCTGGCACCGTTGCGCAGACCCTTGGCGACGCCGGCTTCACCGCCATCGCCAACACCGCCACGCACAAGTCCGACCTCACCTACGTTGCCTATAACGGAGATAACGAGGCAGAGGCCGCCGGCGTGGCAAAGACGCTGGGCGAGAAGGTAGGATACGAGAAAAACGACGGAACCCTCCCCACGAGCACGGACGTGGTGGTCATAGTGGGCTCCGACTACGAATAAGCGAAATCGAACGGAACGGCGGGAGCTTACCCATGCATAGACGCAACAAGGAAGACAAGAAGGGCCGCAGTGACTCTGGCAAGTCGAGCGAGCCTAACTTCCAGGAGCTCTCGCGCGCACACGGCGCAGAGCACTATGCGAGCAAGAGGAAGTCGCACGGTGCCCGCCGCGTCCTGAAGGTCGTCTTGGTCGCGTTCCTCGCGGTCGCCGCAAGCGGGGTCATCGCCGTCGCCGCCTACATCCACGGCATCAACAGCAAGCTCTCGAGCGGCGTCGACAGCAGCCTGCGAGACACCCTCACCGAGACGAGCTACAACGAGCCGTTCTACATGCTCCTCCTGGGCACCGACAAGGATGCCGAGCGAGAGGAGGGCGAGTACGGCACGAGCGACAGCGCCTACCGAAGCGACACAATCATCCTTGCGCGCATCGACCCCTCCAACAAGAAGGCCACGCTGATCTCCATCCCCAGGGACACTATGGTCGACATGGGGGAGAACGGCACGCAGAAGATCAACGCAGCCTATTCCATCGGCGGCGCGGCATACGTGACCCAGGTCGTCTCCAAGCTCGCCGGCGTCAGCATCTCGCACTATGCCGAGGTGGACATGGACGGCTTCGCATCGATCGTGGACAAGGTCGGCGGCGTCACCGTGAACCTCCCTGTAGCGGTGTCCGACCCCAACTACACCGGCCTAGACCTCCCCGCGGGCGAGCAGACCCTAGACGGCACCACGGCAGCCCTGCTCTGCCGCGCGCGTCACGCCTACGACAACTACGGCGGAGGCGACTTCTACCGCGCCGCCAACCAGCGCATGGTCATCGGCGCCATCATCAAGAAGGTCCTTGCCAGCGACCCCGTGACCATGGCGTCCACGGTCTCGACCATGGCCAGCTACGTCACCACCGACATGGACGTTGCCTCCATCGTGAGCCTAGCCACACAATTCTCGGGCATGGACGTGGACAACGACGTGTACTCCGGCCAGCTCCCCACCACCTCCGAGTACGTCAATAACACCTGGTACGAGGTCGTCAACACCAGCGAGTGGGAACAGATCATGAAGCGCGTGGACGCCGGCGAGACCCCCTACACCGACTCCAGCCAGGACACCACCGACGGCGTCGCGGGCTCCGTGGGCAAGAGCTACGACTCCAGCAGCAGCGATGGCAGCGACAGCTCGTCGTCAAGCAGCACGAGCGAGACCTACTCGGGCACCGTGGTCGTCCTTAACGCCGGGGCCGCCGACGGCTCGGCCACCAGCGCCTCGAACAGCCTCGCCTCGATGGGCTTCACCGCAACCCCCAAGACGGGCGGCTACGTGACGCAGACCTCAACGGTCATCTACAACGGGAGCGACGCCCAGACAAAGGCGCAGGCAGCGGCAGACAAGCTGGGGATTACCAGCGTCCAGGCAAACGACGGGAGCTACTCCACGGGCGCCGACATCATCGTGGTCCTGGGCAGCGGCTGGAGCTCGAGCGAGTCTGGCTCGGCCTCGTCGGGATCCGGCTCCGGTTCGGGCAGCGGCTACGGCAGCTATTCAATCGGCAACTAGCATCACATCTTCATGTGATACAAGAGAGGGCCGGCGCTGGTTGCGTCGACCCTCTCCCCTATTGATTGGTGCATGTGGTTCCGCACGGAGTGAATGGCTCCCTACACGTTGAAGCGGAAGACCATCACGTCTCCGTCCTGGACCACGTAGTCCTTGCCCTCCATGCGGAGCCTGCCCGCCTCGCGGGCGCCCTGCTCGCCACCTAGGGACACGTAGTCCTCGTAGCTGATGGTCTCGGCCTTGATAAAGCCCTTCTCAAAGTCGGAGTGGATGACGCCGGCCGCCTCGGGCGCCTTAGCGCCGATGCGGACCGTCCAGGCCTTGACCTCCTTCTCACCCGCGGTGAAGAAGCTCTGCAGCCCCAGCAGGCGATAGGCGGCCTGCGCCAGGGTCTCGAGGCCACTGTGCTCCAGTCCAAGGGAGTCCAGGTACTCGCGGGCCTCCTCGGGGTCGAGGTCGGCGAGCTCCGCCTCCACCTCGGCGCAGATGGGGATGGGATCCTGGCCCGCTACCTGGGCCACGGGCTTGCCAAGGGCGTCCTCGTCCACGTTGGCCACATAGAGAATTGGCTTCATGGTGAGAAGGAAGAGGTCGTGTGCCGCAGCACGCTCGTCGTCGGTCATGTCGAGGTCAGCGGCCCTGTTGCCCTCGTTGAGCCACTCCTGCAGGCGCTTGGCGATGGCGAGGTTGGGGGCCTTCTCCTTGTCGCGCTTGGCCTCCTTCTCGAGCTTGGGAATGGCGCGCTCCAGGGTGCCGAGGTCGGCGAGCACGAGCTCGGTCTGGATGGTGTCGACATCGGACGCGGGGTCCACCCTGCCGTCCACGTGCACCACGTCGGGGTCGGAGAAGTACCTCACGACCTCGCAGATGGCGTCGGTGTTGCGGATGTTGGAGAGGAACTGGTTGCCAAGGCCCTCTCCCTCGTTTGCGCCGCGCACCAGGCCTGCGATGTCCACGAACTCGACGGTTGCGGGGACGATGCGGGCGGGGTGCACGATGTCGGCGAGCTTCTGCAGGCGCTCGTCGGGCACGTCCACGATGCCCACGTTAGGATCGATGGTGGCGAAGGGATAGTTCGCCGCCAGGCCACCCTTGCGGGTGAGTGCGGTAAAGAGGGTCGACTTGCCCACGTTGGGAAGTCCCACAATGCCAATGGAAAGTGCCACGTCCTCAACTCCTGTGTTTTGTGGCGGGGCCTCCGCCGGTCCTACTCGTCGGCCAGGCGCTCTATGGCGTCGAGCCCCTTGTTCAGTGCGCGCTTGCCCTGCTCCCTGGCCTTCTTCAGGGCCTCGCGCTGGGCTTGGGCCTCACGCTCGCGACGCTCCTTCTCCTCGTCGCGAACGACCAGGTCTGCGCTGTCACACTCCTCCATGCGAAGCGCCCCCTCGGGGCAGGCCACCACGCACGCCCCACAGTTGACGCAGTAGGCCGAGGCAACTGAGAAGTGCCCCGACGCGTCCAGGTCGCAGGCGTTTTGGACGCATGCCCGCACACAGTCGCCGCAGTTGGTGCACTTGGACGAGTCGCACGCCGGCACGTCCAGGTGAAAGCCCTCGGCGAGCTTGGGCTGCTGCTGAATCGCCGCGAGCATCACCTTGCGCTTCTGTGTGAGGATGCGCCTGCGGTTGAGCTGCGTCTTAACGCCAACCTCGTGCTCGAGCGAGCGCTGCATCTCGGTGAGCTGCCGCGAGTGCGCGCGGATGCGGTTGGCGACCGCCTGGGCACCCGCAAGGGCGGGATTGGAGCGCGTCACGAGCTGCTGCCCCGCCTGCGCCACGTTGCTCATGAACTGGCTGCGCTTGTAGGCGCGGGTCTGCTCGTGGGTCATGGCCGCCTCGTCGACCTCCAGGTCCACGGCGCCACCGCTCAGTTCCTCCGCCTGGCCGATCTGTTCGACGTACGCCTCCTCGCCGGTGGTCGTGCGGCAGCGGTCGCAGATGCCCAGCGGGAGGTACACGCTCAGGTTGTCGAACTCGGTGAGGAGCGCGAACCACGCCTCGCTTGGGATGGCACCCACACAGGGGAGAAGCACCTCGTTGTCCTTGGGAAGCCTCCCCAGGGCGCGCGTGCACGTTACGTAGCACTTCTCGTATGCCGAGGCGATGCGCGCGACCTTGTCGTAGAGCTGCTGCGACATGATCTTCTGCGCCAGCATGGTCTCGGTGGGACAGACCATGGTGCAGAGGCCACACTTGCGGCACGAGTCCAAGATCGAGACCGTGGACCCCTGGATGGAGATGGCGTCCACGGGGCACACGTCGAAGCACTTGGAGCACGCAGCGTCGCTCTTGGCCGAGACGCGCAGGCAGTACACGGAGTTGGGCCGCGGCTTCTCCTTGTAGTCCGCCGGGTTGTACACCTTCACCTGGGACGGGTCGGTCGCAAGCGTGTTGGCGATGCCCCCGAGGGGGTTCTGGATTGCCTGGAAGTCGTTTTGGATGTCGATGAGGTCATCGATCATGTCGCGTCGCTTCGCCAAGGTCCCTCTCCCCTCTTCTGCGCCGCGCGTGCAGCCACTCATTCTACTACGCCTCGCTGGCGGGGCCACACGCACCCCGCGGCTTCACGCCCACTCATACGAGAAGGACCCCGCAGCCCAGATGGGTCGCGGGGTCCAGCCTATGCGCGATGGTCTCTCGCTGTGCCTGACGGCTTAGTACATGCCGCCACCCTGGCCGCCGGCAGCGGCCGCACGGGAGATGGCGTCCTCGATGGAGGTGTCCTTGGGCTCGTCCGAGACGGTGGCCTCGGTGATGAGAATCAGGGACGCGACGGACGCGGCGTTCTGGAGCGTGGTACGGGTGACCTTGACGGGGTCGAGGACGCCCATCTCGATCATGTTGCCCCACTCGCCGTTGGCGGAGTTGAGGCCCTCGCCCTCGGGCAGGGTCTTGATCTTCTCGACCACGACGGAGCCCTCGTAGCCAGCGTTGGAGGCGATGGTCTTCACAGGGGCCTGCAGCGCCTTGCGGACGATGTCGACGCCGATCTTCTCGTCGTTGTCGACGGTCTCGACGCCGTCGAGCGCCTTGGCGGCCTCGAGGAACGCCACGCCGCCACCGGCGACGATGCCCTCCTCAACGGCAGCGCGGGTAGCCTGCAGGGCATCCTCGATGCGGTGCTTGATCTCCTTGAGCTCGACCTCGGTGGCCGCGCCGACCTTGATGACCGCGACACCACCGGAGAGCTTGGCCATACGCTCGTTGAGCTTCTCCTTGTCGAAGTCGGAGTCGGTGTGCTCGATCTCACCCTTGATCTGGGCGACGCGCTCCTCGATGGCGTCCTTGGCGCCGGCGCCGTCGACAATCGTGGTGTTGTCCTTGGTGATCTTGACGGACTTGGCGCGGCCGAGCATCTCGGCGGTGACGTCGCTGAGCTCGACGCCAAGCTCCTTCATGGCAACCTGGCCGCCGGTGAGGATTGCAATGTCCTCGAGCATGCGCTTGCGGCGATCGCCGTAGCCAGGGGCCTTGACGGCCGCGACCTGCAGCGTGCCACGGAGCTTGTTGAGGATTAGGGTTGCCAGCGCCTCACCATCAACGTCCTCGGCGATGATCAGCAGAGGCGAACCGCTCTTCTGAATGGCCTCGAGGACGGGTAGGATGTCCTGGATGTTGCTGATCTTCTGGTCGGTCATCAGAATGTAGGGGTTCTGCAGCTCCGCCGTCATGGTGTCGTTGTTGGTGGCGAAGTACGGGGAGATGTAGCCCTTGTCAAACTGCATGCCCTCGACGGTGTCGATGTCGATGCCAAAGGTGTTGGACTCGTCGACGGTGATGACGCCGTCCTTGCCCACGACCTCCATGGCGTCAGAGATCTTCTGGCCGATCTCGAGATCGCCGGCCGAGATGGTGCCCACGGCGGCAATCTGGTCCTTGGTCGAGACATCCTGCGCCGAGGACTTCATCTGGTCGACGGCGGCCTTGACAGCCTTATCGACGCCACGACGGATGGCGATGGGGTTGGCGCCAGCGGCGACGTTGCGCAGGCCCTCGTTCACGATGACCTGGGCGAGCAGGGTCGCAGTGGTGGTGCCGTCACCCACGGTGTCGTTGGTCTTGGTGGCGACCTCCTTCACCAGCTGGGCACCCATGTTCTCGACGGGATCCTTGAGCTCGATCTCCTTGGCCACGGAGACGCCGTCGTTGGTGATGGTGGGGGCGCCGTAGGAGCGCTCGAGCGCCACGTAGCGGCCCTTGGGGCCGAGGGTGGTGGTCACGGCGTCGGCAAGCGTGTTAACGCCCTTGGCCAGCTTGGCGCGGGCGTCGGTGCCAAAAGTAATGTCCTTAGCCATTGTCTGCTTCCTCCAAATGGGTACGCGGGGTACCTATATCCAATTACCTTGCTTACTCGGCAATAATCGCGTAGATGTCGTCGGCACGGAGGAGCAGGTAGGTCTCCCCGTCAATCTTGACCTCGTTGCCGCCGAACTTGCCGTAGTACACCTGGTCGCCAACCTTGACGTCGGGGGCAACGCGCTCGCCCTTGTCGTTGAGCTTGCCGGCGCCGACGGCGATGACCTCGCCGCGCTGCGGCTTCTCCTGGGCACCCGAGGAGATGTACAGGCCGGTAGAGGTCTTCTCCTCCTTGGGGGCGGGCTTGACGAGGACTCGATCGCCCAGTGGCTTCAGTGTCATAGGTAAGTACCTCCTTCTGGGGCACCACGCTGGTGCCTGATTTCGCAGGGCGGGGCTTGCACCCCGCTCGCTCAGCCAACGTTGTGAATATTACCCAGAACGAAGGACTTAAACAACGGAAGAGAAAAAAATCTTAGTCGTTCAAGTTAGATTTTCTCACCCATCCCCTAGTAGAGAAGATAAGCGTCCGCGCTGCACCCCCCGTGAGGACAGCCCTACAGGTCCTCCAACTCGCTGAGCCAGAGCGTGGCGCAGGCGTCCGAGGGCATGCGGAGGTCGCCGCGCGGCGACACGGCGACCGAGCCCACCTTGGGGCCGTCGGGCAGGCAGCTGCGCTTGAACTGCTGGGAGAAGAAACGGCGATAGAACGTCTTGAGCCATCGCATGATCGTCTGGTCGTCGTACTTCTCGCCCAGGGCATGGCGGGCCAGACGGTACACCTTTCGGGGCGGGAAGCCACGGCGCAGCACCTGGTAGAGGAAGAAGTCATGCAACTCGTAGGGGCCAACGAGGTCCTCGGTGCGCTGCGAGATGGTGCCGTCCCCCGTCGCTGGGAGGAGCTCGGGCGAGACAGGCGTGTCAAGGACGTCGCCCAGCACCTCTGCGAGCTCGGGGGAGTCGGTGGTATCCGCAACGTAGCGCACGAGGTGGCGCACCAGCGTCTTGGGCACGCCCGCGTTGACCCCATACATCGACATGTGGTCGGCGTTGTAGGTCGCCCAGCCCAACGCGAGCTCGGAGAGGTCACCCGTTCCCACGACGAGTCCGCCCGCCTGGTTGGCGAGGTCCATGAGGATCTGGGTTCTCTCGCGTGCCTGGGCGTTCTCGTACGTCACGGAGTGGTCGCGCTCGTCATGGCCGATGTCAGCAAAGTGCTGCCTCACGGCGGCGGCGATGGGCACCTCGCGCAGCGTGGCACCAAGGGCATCGGCCAGGACCGTCGCGTTGCCGTGGGTGCGGTCGGTGGTGCCAAAGCCCGGCATGGTCACCGCGAGGATGCCCGTGTGGTCCAACCCCAACACGTCGAAGGCGCGGGCACAAACCAGGAGGGCCAGAGTGGAGTCGAGCCCGCCCGAGACGCCGATCACCACGCACTGCGAGCCGGTGTGGCGAAGGCGCTTGGCGAGGCCGAAGGTTTGGATGGAGAGCACGTCCTCGCACCTCTCGTCCCTGCGGGCAACATTCGAGGGAACGAAGGGGTGGGGGTCGACGTACCTGGTGAGGTCGGTCTGCTCCATCTGCAGGTCAAAGGATACGACCACGTGGCCGGACTCCTCCGGCGAGGCATCCACCGCAAAGGTCGAGAGGCGCCGGCGCTCCGCGGCGAGCATCCTCACGTCGATCTCGCTCGTGGCGCTCCCCGCGCCAAAGGGACGCCCCTCCGCCAGCAGCGTGCCGTTCTCGGCCACCATGTCGTGGCCCGAGAACACGAGGTCTTGCGTGGACTCACCCCACCCGGCGCTCACGTACACGTAGCCGCAGGCAAGGCGCCCGCTCTGCCCCACCACGAGTGAGCGGCGGTAGTCTGCCTTGCCCACGATGGCGTTGGACGCGGAAAGGTTGCACACCAGCGTCGCACCGGCCATCGCATGACGGGTCGAGGGCGGATTGGCGACCCAGAGGTCCTCGCACACCTCGGCGGCGACCACGAGCTCGGGAAGCTGACGGCAGGCGAGGAGGAGGTCGGCCCCAAACGGCACGTCCGTCTCCCCCGCAAACGGCACCCGTACGCAGTGCGAGGGGCCTGGCGAGAAGTGACGGGCCTCGTAGAACTCGTTGTAATTGGGGATGTGCTGCTTGGGCACGATGCCCAGGACTCTACCGCCGCAGAGGGCGACCGCGCAGTTGTAGAGCTTGGAGGCGACGCGCACCGGGGCACCCACCAGCACGAGGGCGTCGTAGGCGGCACAGCGGCGCGCGAGCTCGGCGACGCCGCGCTCGGAGGCGTCAAGCAGCTCGTCCTGCCACAGGAGGTCCTCGCAGGTGTAGCCGCACACCGCAAGCTCGGGGAGGGCCACGACCTTGGCGCCGTCGATGGCGCAGGCGTGCCTCACCGCCTTGGCGCAGGCGTCCACGTTAAAGGCCACGTCGGCTACCCTGACCTCGGGCGTGCGCGCTGCGACCTTGACGAATCCGTCTTGCATGGCTCCTCCTTAGCTGGGCGACAACTGCAATCATATGCCAGCGAGAGGGGCGCGGGCACCTCCGCCCGGCTATCGCTCCCAGGCCAGGGCGCCGCCGACGTACGTTGCGACCGCACGGACGTCCCCCAGCCGCTCGGCGGGGGTGGACATGAGGTTGTGGTCGAACACCGCGAGGTCCGCCAGCATGCCCGGCGCGATCGTGCCCAGCTCGTCGGCGCGCCCGGCGACCACAGCGCTCCCCCGCGTGTACGCGTCGATTGCGACGTCCATGGGGATACGCTCGCTGGGCAGCCAGCCCCCGCGCGGCTCCCCCGTGCGAGGGTCCTCGCGCGTGACGGCACAGCCCAGCACCTCCATGGAGAGCGGGTCCACACAGGGCGAGTCGGTCCCAAACGCCATGGTCACGCCCGCCTTGCGATAGCTCGCGAAGGGCCACATCAGGCTTGCGCGCTCCGGCCCCAGATCGCGGTCGGGCTGCGTCACGTCGATCACGATGTGCTGAGGCTGGACCGACGCCACCAGGTGGGCATCGCGGAGGGCCTCGACGTCGCCGGGAAGCAGGTTCTCAAGGTGCTCCAGCGAGTTAGCGCCCTGGCGGGGGGCTCCGTAGCGCTCGTACGCCTCCCTGAAGATGTCGATCGCCGTGTGGATGGCGCGGTCTCCGATGGTGTGGATGCGGACGGCTATGCCGCGGCTCGCGGCGCCCAGCACCAGCTCTCGCATGCGCTCGGGGTCGACCGTGGGCCTGCCGCAGTCGCCGGGGAAGTACGGGTTGGCGTAGGGCTCCGTGAGCCAGGCCGTGTGCGCGCTCGAGACTCCGTCGAAGAACTGCTTCATGCCCGGGGCACGCAGAATCGGCCCCGTCAGGCGCGCCTGGAGCGACTGGATGCGGTCGAAGTCCCCCACCAGCTGGGGAAACATGTTCACGCGCATGGGAAGCCTGCCATCCGCCAGCAGCCCTTCGTATACGTCCTCCCTCACGTTGTCCGCCCCAGGGACGGCGGAGAGGGCCATGTCGCAGACGCTCGTGACTCCCTGGGCGAGCATGCGCTGGAAGTAATCGCCGTAGATGGACAGGAGCTCCTCACGAGGTATCTGCGAGAACACCCGTGCGGTGTAGACCATGCCCGCCGCCTCTCGGAGCACCCCGGTGAGACGACCATTGGCGTCGCGGTCGAAGATGCCTCCCGCCGGCGGCACGGCATCCTCCGAGATGCCCAGGGCGCGAAGGCCCGCGGTGTTGAGCCAGAGGGTGTGGAGGTCGCCGGAGCACATCGCGACCGGCCTCGCGGGGAACGCCGCGTCCAGCGAGTCGCGGGTGGGGGGCACGGCGGGGTCCCAGAGGGCCGAACGCCAGCCCTGGGAGATGAGCCAACCATCGCCGGGATGCTCGAGCGCGAAGGAGCGGAGCCTCTCCACGCAATCGGACTCGCTCTTGCCGGGATAGCGGTCCGCGAGCGACGAGGGGAAGAGCGCCGTGTGAAGCACGTGCTGGTGGGCGTCGTGAAAGCCGGGGGAGACGAACGCATCACCATAGTCGTGGTACGAGTTCGCCGCCACCCGATCACCTGTGCCCCTGGGGACGACCTCCCTTACCTTGTCTCCCTCAATCACGATGTCAGCCGGAACGTCGGGGTGGTCGATGTCGAGGTAGACGTGCTTGGAGCTGACAATGGAACGTGCCATTTGCGGCTTCCTTCCATGATCGGTTGCGTGCCCCCACTATAAGGCCGAATCGCACCCGAGCGAGAGGGGGCGCGGACTCAATCGCCCGCGCCCCCTGTAACTACTTCTCCTTGGTGTCCTCCAGATACCGGGAGAGGAACTCCCGGGTCCTCGGATGCTTGGGACAGGTGAACATCTGCCTGGGAGAGCCCTCCTCGGCGATGACGCCCTGATCCATGAAGACGACCTTGTCGGAGACGTTTTTCGCGAAGTCCATCTCGTGCGTGACGACCACCATGGTCATCCCGTCCTTGGCGAGGTCGCGCATCACGCCCAGGACCTCACCCACGATCTCGGGGTCGAGGGCGCTCGTGGGTTCGTCAAACAGCATGAGGTCCGGCCTCATGCACAGGGCGCGGGCTATGGCGACGCGCTGCTTCTGACCACCCGAGAGCGTGTTGACATCCGCCTTGGCGAACTCCTCCAGCCCCACTGATCTCAGGTGCCCCATCGCAACCGATTCCGCCTCGGCCTTGTCCATCTTCTTCAGGGTTACGGGGGCAAGCGTGCAGTTGTCGAGGACGTTCATGTTGTTGAACAGGTTGAATCCCTGAAACACCATGCCGATCTTCTCTCGCAGCTTGTTCACATCGACGTGCTGGGCGGCAAGGTCCTTGCCATGAAACCAGACGTGCCCGGCGTCGGGGATCTCCAGGAGGTTGATGCACCGGAGCAGGGTCGACTTTCCCGAGCCCGAGGCCCCGATGATGGTGACGACCTCCCCCGGCATGACGGTGAAGTCGATGTCCTTCAGGACGACGTGGCTGCCAAAGGACTTCCTGAGCCCCTCGACCTTGATGACCGGCTCCGACGTGCTGGCATGCTCTTCGTTTGCGCTCTTCATCTGTTCGTCTCCTTAGTGCTCCGCCTCGGCAGACGGGATGGTGGTGTCGGAGGTGCCCATGACCGGGCCGCTCTTCACGTCGAGGCGCTTGGCAAACATCGAGAGCAGCTTGGAGGCGACCATGGTGAGGATGAGGTAGAACACGGCAGCGACCATGTAGGTCTCGGTCTGACGGTAGTAGATGCCCGCGACGGTAGTCGTGGCAAACATGAGGTCGAACACGCCGATGACGGAGAGGACCGAGGAGTCCTTGATGTTGATGACGAGCTCGTTCGAGAGGCCGGGAATCGAGTACTTAATGCCCTGCGGGAACACGACCTTGGTCATTGCCTGCCATTGCGAGAGGCCCAGGGACCTTGCTGCTTCGGCCTGCCCCTTGTCCACTGACTCGATGCCGCCGCGCAGCACCTCCATCATGTAGGCGGTGGAGTTGAGGGAGATGGTGACGAGGCCCGCGATGAACGTGGACCAAATGCCATTGACCTGGGTGACGGACATCCCCGAGCCCTTGAACATGCCGAACCCGGCGAAGTAGATGATGCCCGCCTGGACCATCATGGGCGTGCCGCGGACCACGGCGCTGTACACCTTGGCAAATCCCGAGCCTATCACCTTGAGAAAGCGCACGAGGTCGTTGTCGGGACGATCGATCCTCTGGATGCGCAGGAACACCAGCAGCAGGGCGAGGAAGAAGGCGATGAGTGTGCCGAACACGGCGAGCTCGATGGTGGTCGCGATGCCGGTCGCGAAGATCTGCCTTCCCTCGTAGAGCATGTAGATGGCACTGGAGAGCGAGTCCTTGGGGTTGGAGTTCGAGGCGATTGCCGAAGACGTTATCGCAAAGAGACCCATGACCCCACGATCGACGAACAGAACGATTGCAAATGCCCAGACGAAATATGAGAGGATTCTCTCGACCTTGCGGAAGCCCGGACGGACGAACGGCGAGACGACGGCGTAATCCCTCCACCGCGCCAGCTTGTTGACGAGCGCCACGAGCGAGAGCACCACCCAGGCTGCGAGGAAGTAATACATGAGCACCTCTACCGCATACGCATGGGCGAGGAAACTCATCGAGGAGCGCGGCTGGCTCGAGAGCAGCATGCCAAGCAGCGCCACGACGCTTGTTCCCAGGAACACGTAGCGATGGTCGGCGAGAAGGAAGCTCGCGACCCTGCCGTTGCCAGCCTTCGCCCTCTGGCTTGAGTTGTCTGATTCTGAGGTCATCTGAATCCTCCGGATTGTCGTCCTCTTCGAACGAAGAACGTGCCCGCGCCGTCGTGGCGCGGACACGTGGTTTCTGGCGATGCCAGCCTCCCCCCGCCTATGGGGCTACTCGGGCTGCCTGTCCATGCAGTCGGTCCAAATCTTCTTGCGCTCGTCGTCCGAGACCGCCTTGATCGCGGCGTTGACCTTCTCCATGACGGCGTCCTGCCCCTTGGCCAGGCCGGCGTTGTCGGGGTTGGTGGCGTCCTTGAAGCCCTTGCCGTCGGCAAGCTTCACCTCCACGAGGTCGCTGTACTGCTTGAGCAGGCCCGAGACGGAGAGTGACGAGAACGTGATGGCGTCGGCGGTGCCGTTCTCGAGGTGGTCCACCACGTTGGGGACCGTCGAGACCGGGGTGAGGTGGTTGACGCTCGGGATCTGGTCGATCACGTCGTCGTAGAGGGTGTCCTTTTGGCCGAGGACGGATGCGCCCGAGAAGTCGTCGAGGCTGGTCGCGGATGCGTACTTGGAGTCCTTCTTGACCACGATCGTCACGCCGTCCTCGAGGTACGGGTCGGAGAAGTCGATGGACTGGGCGCGCTCGGCGGTCTTGGACATGCCGGCGCAGATGATGTCGATCTGGCCGTTGTTGAGGGCGTCAATGAGGCCGGTGAAGCTCATCTTCACGGCAACGGGCTCCATGTTGAGTGCCTTCGCGATCTTCTTGGCAATCTGTACATCGTAGCCGTCCGCATAGGCACCATCGACGTTCTCGATGGGAATCGTGGTGTCGGACTCGGAGGAAGCCTGCCAGTTGTAAGGGGCGTACGCCGCCTCCATGCCGACGCGCATGGTCTTGCCGTCTCCCAGCACGCCGCTTCCGGCGTTACTGTCCGAGCTGGAATCGGAAGAGCCCGTGGAGCTCGAGGAGGTCCCCTGTGCGGCGGGACCGCAGGCGGTGAGGAAGCTGGCGCCCGCGACGCTGAAGGCCGTCAGGCCAGAGAGCTTGAGGAATCCGCGGCGAGAGAACTCGCTACCCGTTGATGACGAAGATTGACCGTTCGTGTGATTGTTCGTGTTACCTGCCATGCGAATCCTCTTTCCTACAAAAACTCTCTGGTATCCCTTCTGCGCGCGCAACCGGAGGGGACCCATTCCCCTCCCCCTTGCAACCAAATGCGAGAAAGTCCCGCGCGACGAGAACCCAGTGTAGGCGTTTGTGGGGCTATGGTTCATCTTCTTTTGTCAACGAAATGTTTTATTAATCGGGTTTATTCGTCTTTCCTTTCTTGTTTTCGAATTTATTTGCCATGTTTTTCACATTTATGAGAATTTGTGCCAAATGCGGCTAAGATATGCCATCGGTCTCCTCCCGGGAGCGGAAGGAGACCGATTCGGTGGATGGCGTACTCGACACCCTACTTGTTAGGCCACTCGCCGGAGACGACCGGAGCCAGGTCGCTCGACCAGCAGCCAAGATGGGCATTTGGATTAGCATCGAGCGAGAGGTCCGCAAGAACGCCCGCACGATAGTTCCTGAGCGCGACGACCGCGATCATCGCCCCGTTGTCGCCGCAGACCACCATGGGCGGCACGGTCACCCTTACGCCCATGCGCCCAAACCTCTTGCGATAGGCCTCGCGGAGCTGGGGGTTTGCCGCCACGCCACCGCCAACGCAGAAGTCGGAGACGCCCGTCTCCTCCACCGCGGTTACCGCCTTCGCAACCTGCACGTCAATCACCGCCGCCTCGAAGGAGGCCGCAAGGTCGGGGAGGTTGATGGGCCTGCCTGCCCGGTTCTCGCCCTCGATGTAGGTGATCACCGCCGTCTTGAGGCCCGAGAGCGAGAAGCTGTAGTCGTGGCTGTGCATCATCGCTCGGGGGAAGTGGATGGCCTTCTTGTTCCCCTCTGCCGCGAGCTTGGAGATGACCGGGCCGCCGGGATAGCCCAGCCCGAGGGCCTTTGCGACCTTATCGAACGCCTCCCCCACCGCGTCGTCGATCGTTGCCCCCAAGACCTGATAGTCTCCCCAGCCCCTCACGTGGACGAGCATCGTGTTGCCGCCAGAGACCAGGCTGGCCACGAACGGGGGCTGCAGATCGGGAGTCTGGAAGAGGTTTGCCATGAGGTGCCCCTCCAGGTGGTTGACGGGGGTGAGGGGCAGTCCCGTGGAAGCGCACAGCCCCTTCGCGAACGCAACACCCACCACGAGGGCTCCAACGAGGCCGGGCCCAGCAGTCACGCCAACGCACGAGAGGTCCGAGGGCGCCAGGGTGTCCACCCCAAGGTGCGCCCCCGCCTGTGCCATAACCTCCTCGTACACGCCCACGATCGCCTCGACGTGCTTTCGGCTCGCAATCTCGGGGACGACCCCGCCAAAACGAGCATGGAAGTCCACCGAGGTCGCAACCACGTTCGCGCAGATCTCTCCCCTGCCGTTGATGACCGCCATGGCCGTCTCGTCACAGGAGGACTCGATGGAGAGGACGAGGGGGCCCGCCGCCTTGATCGCGTCTCGCTCCGCCTGGCTCCGGGGGCGCGGGACGATGGGCCAGGGGCGGATGGAGGCGTGAGGCTCCACGTGTTCAAGGGCAAGCCCCTCGGAGGCGCGCAGGGGGAGGTCGGCGCGCATCACAAGCGCGTCGTCCCCTTTGTCGTAGTAGTTTGGCCTCAATCCGACCTGTCTGAACCCGAGCCCCTCGTAGAGGGCCCGAGCTGCGGCGCTGCCCTTTGAGACCTCAAGCGAGACGGTCGATGCCCCCAGCGTCTGGCCGTCGTATGCGATGCGGGAGAGGAGCCTCGTTGCGATTCCCTGGCGTCGGCGGCTTGGGGAGACGACCACCTCGCTCACCCCGAAGTCCGAGCCGGCGAGCATGCCCCCGGCAAAAGCAATCACCTCGCCCTGGTCGTGGGCGACCCACCAGCTGCGCTGCGGCTGGGACAGCTCGTCGTAGAACATCCCCTCGGTCCAGGGCGTGTGACCCACGGACGCGTATGCCTCTGCCTCGAGGGCGGCGACGGCGGGAAGGTCGTTCACCGACATGGGGCGAAGCTGCAGGTGCCGGTCCGCAAGCGCATCTGCGACGCCCGTGACCTCGACGCTCGCGGGCTCGCTCATGCCCAGCCTCTTGCGCTCGTTCTCCTCGGCGTCCGAGAGCCTCGTGTACACGGGCAGCACAAGGGCGGGGTCGCCATCCCCAACGGGCGGTCGCCAGTCGGGCGCCTCGGCGGACCTCACGAGCCCCTCGGAGCCGGGATGCCACAGGCGCGCCTCGGCAAAGCGGTCAAACCCAGCCGCTTCGAAGCGGTCCCGGTACTTCTTGAGGCCGTCGCCGGCAAGGAGGAGGGACGCGGAGTCCGCCCTAGAGCGCAGCGACTCCACCTCGGCGTCAGCCTTCAGCACGACCTCCGCCTCGAACTCCCTATGCGCCCCGGAGCCATCCACGCGGTATATGCCGGGGTACACCTCGCCCCGCATGGCGTCGCCAATGACGGCAAGCCTTCCGCGATAGCCGTCCTTCCAGACGCCCCAAGCGACCGAGTCGAGCGTCGACCCCCCGCGAAGGGGGCAACCGATGCCACACGAGATGCCCTTGGCGGTGGCGATGCCTATGCGCACCCCGGTGAACGACCCTGGGCCACGGCCCACGAGCACCTCATCCACATCGTTCATCGAGAGACCCGCTCGCCCCAGGCAGTCGAGGGCGGTCTGCGCCAGCTCGACGTTTGCCTGGCGGCGGCACAGATGATCTCCGCTCGCAAGCATCTCGATGTGCCCGCCTCGCACGCGGGCGACCCCGCATGCGAGCATATCCGTCGAGGTGTCGATGGCCAGGATGGTCCTCTCGTCCGCCCCGTTCGTGCTCTGGCTGGTTGTCTGGGTCATCTCTGCGCCCCTTCTCGACGTCTGGGAGCCAACCCATCCAGTCTAGCGCCTGGCGGCCACCGCCGCGTCCAGGGCGTCGACCAGCTCCTCGCCACGCTGGTCGTGCGCTTGGAACCTGATGCGCCGTGGCGGCTCCACCCCCGCGCCCACCTCGTCGTCCAGGCGGGAGAGGAACACGTCCACGCGCTCGTCCCCTATCTGCTCGGCAAACTGCTCGCCCCACTCGATCACGCAGGGCCCATCGGAGCCGAGGACGTCGAAGAGCCCCGTGTCGTCCAGCTGGTCCGGGCCGTCGAGGCGGTAGAGGTCAAAGTGATAGAGGGGTAGCTTGGAGCCCTGGTAGACCATCTCGATGGTGAAGGTGGGGCTCGTGACGTCGTCCGTCACGCCCATCCCACGGGCGATGCCCTTGGTGAGCTGAGTCTTGCCCGCGCCCAAGTCGCCCGTGAGGACCAGCACGTCGCCCTCCCCGAGCAGGGTGCCCAGGACCTCCCCGAGCGCGATGGTCGATTCGCGATTGCGGGAAACGTATGTCCCGCGCGCTTCGATGCTAGGTAGCGCTTCCATCGCCTAGGCCTCCCTGGGATGGTCTTGGAGCCACTGACCGAGAAGTCGGAAGTCGTCGTCTAGGTACTGCTGCCACTCCCTGTGGTACAGGGCGGCGGCGGGATGGAACACCGGGAGCACGTAGAAGTGCCCCGTCTGGTGAAAGCGCCCGCGCAGCGTCGTTATGCCCTGGTCGGTGCGGAGCACGAAGTGGGCGGCGAAGTTGCCCAGGCACACGATCACGTCGGGCCAGATGGACCGGATCTGCTCGCGCAGGAACGGCGAGCATGCCTCGATTTCCTCGGGACGCGGGTTACGGTTTCCGGGCGGGCGGCACTTCACCACGTTGGCAATGTAGACCTCCTCGCGCTTGAGGCCCGCAAGCCCCAAGAGCTGGTCGAGGTTCTTCCCCGCGGCCCCCACAAAGGGCTCGCCCTGCAGGTCCTCGTTCTTGCCGGGGCCCTCGCCCACGAACATCACGCGGGCATGCGGGTCTCCCACGCCAAAGACGATGTTGTTTCTCGTCTCCCACAGCGGGCACAGCTCGCAGTTGCCCAGGGTGGCGCGGACCTCCTCCAGCGTCACCTCACGCGGCCCCTGGTGCTCGTGACCGGCAATGTGCATCACCGACATGGCCAACCTCCTACACAAACACGCGATCCAGGCGCATGCTGCCAAAGTTGCAGGTGACCTCGTAGTTGATGGTGTCGCGGCGCCTCGCGATCTCGTCCGCCGTGATCTCCTCGTCACCGTCACGACCCATGACCGTGACCAGGTCGCCAACCTTCACCTTCTCGGTCTGGCGGTAGGCGCGCATGTTGGGGTCGACCGCGAACATGAACTGGTCCATGCAGATGCGGCCGACCTGACGGGTCCTGGCGCCGTTCACGATCACGTCCATGTTGTTGGAGAGGGAGCGGGCGAGACCATCCGCATACCCAATGGGGACGGTGGCAATCTGGGTGTTGGGTCGCGGGATGCGATAGGTCATCCCGTACCCCACGCCCTCTCCCACGCCGGGGGTGGCCACGCGCATCACGCGGGCACGCACACTCATCGCGGGGGTCAGGGCAATGCGCGGCGCGGTCGTCTCGGATGGCTGCAGGCCGTAGAGGCCGATGCCCACACGGCACATGTCGTTGTGAAGCTCGGGGTGCAGCACGGTGCCCGGGGTGTTGTCGCAGTGCACGAGGCCGACCTCGTATCCGGCGTCGCGCAGCCTGCCCACGGAGTCCATGAACCGCTTGCTCTGCTGCTTAAAGTCCCAGTCGCCGATAACGTCCGCGGTCGCAAAGTGCGTGAAGGTGCCCGCGCACTCAATCCCCCGATGGAATTCAATCGAATGCCTAAACTCCAGGACGTCCTGGGGCATGACGCCGATGCGACTCATCCCGGTGTCGATGGCCAGGTGGTACTTGCCCACCTTGTTGGCGGCCACGGCCCTCTCGCCGTATGCAAGCGCGAACTCGGTGTCGTACACGGCGGGGATAATGTCGTACTCCAGAAGGGTGTCCAGTGCCTCGAACGGGCACTCGTTGAGCATCAGGATGGGCCACTCGATGCCCGCCTTGCGGAGCTCGACCCCCTCCTTGACCGTGGCGACCGCAAACTGGTCGGCCCCAGCGGAGTGCATGACCTTGGTGCACTCGACCGCGCCGTGGCCGTAGGCGTCCGCCTTAACCGCACACATCATCTGGACGCCAGGGGCAAGGAGCGACTTGAACGCCCTGGTGTTCTTGCGAATCGCGTTGAGGTCGACCTCTATCCAGGCCCACCTGTCCGCGGGATTGTTGAAGCTCGGCATCGATCCTCCTCGGTCGCTACTCGTCGCCCTTGCCGTCCGCGCCCTCGTCACGCCTTCCCTCACGGCCAGACTTCGCCGCATCGGGGAAGGCGACCTCCTCCTCAAAGGCGTCCTCGGCGAGTCCCAGCGCGTCGATGATGTCGCGTGCCATGACCCCCCGAGAGCCATAACGCTCGGCCGCGATGGTTCCGGCGTAGCCGTGCATCTCGCACGCCATGGCCGCCAGGAGCGGCAGGTCCTCGTTCTCCACCCCTGTACGGGCGAGAAGCGCCGCGATGACGCCACCCAGGACGTCCCCAGAGCCCGCCGTGGCGAGCGCCGCGGGGCCCGGCTTGGGAAGAATCGCCACGTCCACGCTCACACACGCCGTTGCGGAACCCTTGGCGACCACGCAGACCTCGCTGCCGCCATCGGACCACACGATACGCCTCGCGGCCTCCATCGCGGACGTAAGTGACGTGGGCGGCGTGTCCTGCAAGCCGACGAGACGCGCCAGCTCCATGCGATGCGGAGTCATGATCAGGGGGGCGTCTCGGCGGAGCAGCTCGGGGAAGTCGTCCACTCGGTTGGAGGTCAGGCGGGAGATGCAGTTGAGGGCATCCGCGTCGACCACCAGAGGGCGCTTTCCCGCGAGCAGGGTTGACACGATTCCAACGGTTCCCGAGGTCACCCGCATGCCCGGCCCCACGAGAGTGGCCGAGCGCTTCTCCGCCAGCTCCGCGACGAGGTCCGCCGCCTTGAGGGAGAAGGTCCCGTCTGCCTCGCAGGGAAGCGCGACCACCGGGATCTCGAGCATCTGCGACTGCACGATGGGTGCGATCTGCGCGGGCACCGCGAGCGTGACGTAGCCCGCCCCAGCACGCGCCGCAGCCATCGCGGCCATCATGGGGGCGCCGGGGAAGCGGGAGGACCCGCCAACGACCAGCACCGACCCACGGGTGAACTTGTCCACCGCGTTGGAGGGGGGCTCCAGGAGGTCCACGTAATCGTCCAGGTCGGCACGCCACGCCACGGGGTCAGCCTCGCGCACTAGGCGCTCGGTCTGCTCGGCGAGAGGGGCAACCACGATGGCACCGCAGGCGTCACGCCCGCGGTCGGAGAGGAGCCCCGGCTTGAGCGACAGCATGGTCACCGTGAGGTCGGCGACCACGTACTTGCCGCTGGCAAGCCCGGTCTGGGCGGAGAGCCCGGACGGGACGTCGACCGCAATGACATGAGAGCCCGAGGCGTTGACGCTGTCGATCCAGATGTCAAACGGGGCGCGGGGCTCGCCGTGGAAGCCTGTCCCCAGCATGGCGTCGACCACCACGTCCGAGCCCATGAGCAGGACGTCGAGGGTCTCGCGCGGGGGACCGACAACGACCTTGACACCGCTGTCCTGCGCACTCTTTGCGACGACCCTCGCGATGTCACCCCTCAGGTCGTCCGGCTCCACAGGAGTCACGACGGTGACGTCGAACCCCTTGCCGTGCAGGTTCTCGGCCGCAACCCAGCCGTCGCCGCCGTTGTTGCCAAGGCCCGCGAGCACGGTGACGGTGTCGGCGCCCTCCATGCGGGCAACCTCGCTCGCAGCGGCCGCACCAGCACGGTGCATGAGCTCGGAGACGCTCACGCCCACCTCGGTGAGCGCCGCCTCCACGCGTCGGACGTCCTCCACGTTAAGTACTGGCTGCATCTGTTGGAGTCACTCCCCCGTCTCGTCGGTCGCGCCCCCGTCGGAGGGACCCTCGGCCCCGCCTTCGAGCGTGTCCGCTATTCCATCCTGAAGCATCTCGAGCTCGTCGATCACCGACCGTGCCCGCTTGAAGGAGGCCTGCATCTCCTGGGCGGGGGTGGGCGTCTCGTCCACCTTGGGGCGCACGGCGTCCGTCACCGCGACGGCATTGGCAACCGCGACCTCGCGGGTGAGGGAGAGCGAGAGAGCGACCTCCCTCACCCCCTGCTCCCGGGCGACCTCGGCCGCCCGTCCCTCGAGGACGGCCGAGGGGCGGCCGTGCTCGCCCCTCGACACCCAGACGTCCTTCAGACCGATTCCGTTCCCAAACCCCGTCCCCAGCGCCTTGAGGACCGCCTCCCTTGCGGCGAAGCGGGCCGCATAGTGCTCGGCGGGGCGTGCCGTCGACTCGCAGTAGAGACGCTCCTCCTCCGTGAACGCGCGGCGGGCGAGGTTGGGGTGGCGCTCGAGGGCACGCCTCATGCGCTCGATCTCGAGCATGTCCACCCCTATGCCGGCAAGCTCCACGTTGCCTACTCCACCGTCACGGACTTGGCGAGGTTGCGGGGCTTGTCCACGTCGCAGCCACGCGCAATCGCGACGTAGCGCGCAAGCATCTGCAGGTGCACGATGGCGACGATGGGCACCAGGTACTCCTCGGGAACGGGCGGAATCCAGAGCACGTTGTCGCAGAGCTTGGCGATCTTCTCGTCACCGTCCGTCGCAACCGCGATGCAGGTGGCACCGCGCGCGATGACCTCCTGGATGTTGGAGACGGTCTTGTCGTGTACGTGGTCGGCGGGCACGATGGCAACCACGGGGAACCCAGGCTCGAGCAGGGCGATGGGGCCGTGCTTCATCTCGCCGGCGGGGTACGCCTCGGCGTGGAGGTAGCTGACCTCCTTGAGCTTGAGGGCGCCCTCGTAGGCAGTGGTGGAGTTGACGCCGCGACCCAGGAAAAGCGCCGAATGGGCACTCCTGAACAGGCGGGACGCCTCCTGGTCCTGCCACCTGCGCGAGATGACCTCCCTGATGAGGGCGGGCATGGCCTGCAGGTTGCGGAAGTGCCTCTCGACCTCCGTCTGGTCCATCTGGCCGTTTGCCAGGGCAAGCCTGAGCGCGAGGAGGGAGCACGCGACCATCTGGGCGGTGTAGGCCTTGGTCGAGCACACGCAGATCTCGGGGCCGGCCTGCACGTAGAGGGTACCGTCGCTCTCGCGCGCGGCGGTGGAGCCCAGGACGTTGGTCACCGCGAACACCTTGCAACCAAGCCCCTTCATCCTACGGGCCGCGGTAAGGGTGTCCGCCGTCTCGCCCGACTGCGTGACGATGACGCAGAGGGTGTGGTCGGTGACGAGGGGCTCCTTGTAGTTGAGCTCGGAGGCATACTCGCAGAACACGGGAATCTTTGCCCAGTCCTCGATCATCGCGCGGGCGATGAGGCACACGTGGTAGGAGGTGCCGCACGCCACGAGATAGATGCGATCGACCGACGCGAGCTCCTCGGCGGTCATGTTGAGCTCGTCCATCTCGATGCCGTGCTCGCCCAGGCGATCGTGGAGGAGACGCTCGATGGCCTCGGGCTGCTCGTTGATCTCCTTGGCCATGAAGTCGGGGTAGCCGCCCAGGGTCGCCGCGGAGGCGTCCCAGTCGATGTCAAGGGTCGAGGGGTGCTCGACGACGGTGCCGTCAGCGTCGTACACGACCACGCTGCCGTCCTGGGAGAGACGCGCAAGCTGGTCGTCGTCGAGTTGGATCACGTGGGAGGTCACGGTCGCGAGTGGGGTCACGTCGGAGGCGGCGTAGGCGCCGTCCGGCGTGGAGGCCACGACGAGAGGGGACCCCTTGCGCGCGACGACGACCTGCCCGGGGGCGTCCGCGCACACCACGGCGAGGGCCCAGGTCCCCTGGAGCCTCTTGCACGCATAGCGCACGGCGCTCACGAGATCACCCTTTGCGGGACCGTTCCAGGCGTCCTCGACCAGGTGGGCGATGACCTCGGAGTCGGTATCGCTCCTCAGGGTGTGGCCGGCGCGGGCGAGATAGGCGCGCAGCTCCTGGAAGTTCTCGATGATGCCGTTGTGGACGATGGCGATGCGGCCGCTGCAGTCCAGGTGGGGGTGGGCGTTCCTGTCGGTCGGGGCGCCATGAGTCGCCCAGCGCGTGTGCGCAATACCTGTGTTGCCCACCAGGTTGGCCGTGCGGCACCTCTCCACCAGGGCGGCAACCCTGCCGGCACACTTCACGCCGTGCAGCTCGCCGTCACCAGAGAGGACGTCGATCCCCGCCGAGTCGTAGCCGCGATACTCAAGGGCGGCAAGGCCGGCGAGCAGGTAGTCCTGCGCCTGCTTCTTTCCCGTATAGCCAACGATTCCACACATGTGTCAGTCTCCTCCGGTCGTCACGGTCTCTCTTCACTCCAGTGAATTTTATCGCGGGGGCTATGCCTTGAAGGGCTCGAGCGCCTTGATCACGATGTCGTCCGCCTGGCGGCAGAGCTCCTTCTCGGGCGCCTCGGCGAGGACGCGCACCAGGGGCTCGGTCCCGCTCGCCCTCACGAGCACCCTGCCGTTGCCGGCGAGGAACTCCTCGGCCTCCTTGACCGCATCGAGCACGGGCTGGGCGGCCATCGCGGCCTCCTTGTCGGTGACTTTGACGTTGACGAGAAGCTGCGGGTAGAGCTTGACGGGCCTGGTGAGGGCAGAGAGGGGCTCGCGCTCCGCGCGCATGACCTCCATGATGCGCAGGCTGGTCATGATGCCGTCGCCGGTGCACTCGATGTCGCCGAAGATGATGTGGCCGGACTGCTCGCCGCCAAGGGAGTAGCCGTTCTTGCGCATGCAGGCATACACGTTCTTGTCGCCCACCGCGGTGGTCTCGTAGCTGAGCTTTGCCTGGTCAAAGGCCTTGAACAGTCCATAGTTAGACATGACCGTGGGAACGACCGTCCCCGCCGCGAGGCGACCGTGCTTTGAGAGGTACTTGCCGCACACGTACAGGATCAGGTCTCCGTCGACCACGTGCCCGCGCTCATCGACGGCAATGCAGCGGTCAGCGTCGCCGTCGTAGGCAAAGCCCACGTCCAGCCCCTGCTCCACCACGTGACGCTGCAGTGCCTCGATGTGGGTGGAACCACAGCTCACGTTGATGTTGAAGCCGTTGGGCGCGTTGTTGATAACCCTGACGTCGGCACCTAGGGCGTCGAACACGGGCTTGGCGACGCTAGAGGCGGCGCCGTTGGCGCAGTCGATGCCGACCTTGACGCCCTGCAGGGAGAAGTTGGCACTTGCGATGAGATAGGCGATGTAGCGGTTGCGGCCCTGCATGTAGTCGACGGTCTGTCCGATTGCCTCTCCGGTTGCGAGGGGCACCTCGACCTTGCCGTCGATGTAATCCTCAACCTGCTGGAGGGCGTCCTCGTCCATCTTGTAGCCCTCGCCGTTGACCAGCTTGATGCCGTTGTCGGTGTAGGGGTTGTGCGACGCGGTGATCATGATGCCGCAGTCAAAGCAGCCATCCACCGTCTCGTAGCTCACGCCGGGAGTGGGGATGACATGCAGCATGTACACGTCGGCGCCAGAGGCGACCAGGCCGGAGGTGAGGGCAGACTCGAACATGTAGCTCGAGCGGCGGGTGTCCTTGCCCAGCACGACGCGCGCCTTCTTGCCAACCCGAGCGCCGTAGTACCAGCCCACGAATCGCCCGATCTTGTAGGCGTGTTCCACGTTGAGGCCCTCGTTGGCCACTCCCCTGAACCCATCGGTTCCGAAGTACTTCATGGTCGTCCCCTTTTGTATCGCCTGATGCGTCGCTGAAAGGGCGACGCCTTCCTGTATACGAAAAAGGGGCCTGCCGACCCATTGCGGCAGACCCCTGACGAGGTGCTCGGGTCTCGAAGGACTAGCGCTTCGAGAACTGCGGGCGCTTGCGAGCCTTCTTCAGGCCGTACTTCTTGCGCTCGACCGCACGGGCGTCACGCGTGAGGAAGCCGGCCTTCTTGAGATCGGCGCGATACTCGCCGGCCTCGAGGAGGGCACGAGCGATGCCCAGACGAAGGGCGCCGGACTGACCGTTGATGCCGCCACCGGCGCAGTTGGCCAGGACGTCGAAGCGGCCCATGGTGTCGGTCACGCGGAAGGGCGCGCAGGCGTTGTCGACGAGCTGCTGACGGCCAAAGTACTGGGCGGCGTCGCGGCCGTTGACGGTGATCTTTCCAGTGCCGGGAACGAGGCGCACGCGGGCGGTAGCCTCCTTGCGACGGCCGGTGCCGGTGTAAACAGCGCTGTTGTCAGCCATCGGTTAGGCCCTCCAATCGATCTTGACGGGGTTCTGGGCGGCATGCGGGTGCTCGGGGCCTGCGTAGACCTTGAGCTTGGTGCCCTGCTTGCGGCCAAGGGTGGTCTTGGGCAGCATGCCCTTCACAGCGTGCTCGACAACGCGCTCGGGGTGCTTCTCCATGGCCTCCTTGAAGCTCTCGGTCTTGAGGCCGCCCAGCCAGCCAGAGTAGCGCCAGTAGCTCTTGTGCTCGGCCTTGTTGCCGGTGAGCACCACCTTGTCGGCGTTGATGATCACAACGAAGTCGCCGGTGTCGGTGTGGGGGGTGTACTGGGGCTTGTTCTTGCCGCGCAGGATCATCGCAGCCTTGGTGGCAAGACGGCCGAGGGTAGCGCCCTCAGCGTCGATGAGCACCCACTTGCGCTCGACCTCGCCCGGCTTGGCGTATTGAGTCGACTTAGTCACTTGACTCCTCCAGATGCAACTTGACGGAACGCTATTTCCTAGAGATTACGGGGCTCAGTGGAAAAGCTTTAGAAGTATACAACTCATGTGACGCTACGGCGGTCCTCAAAAAGACAACACAGAAGTTGACCACTATAGCGGGCCGGAAGCACGGCAGGCCGGAGGCGCCTCAGCCCCTCTCGGGCGAGAGGAACGATTCGACGTCCCCCAAGCGCTCCTCGGCGACCGACCTTCCCTCGAGGTAGAGGCTCAGGAGCTTCTCCCCGTCGTGCTCCGTGGCACCGACCTCCACGGGCCTCTTGGGCTCGAGGACGAGGACGGGGCTTTCGTCTTCCTTGGCAAGCGAGAAGAGCCGCTCCCTCTTTGCGTTGTAGCGCTCGGCCCGGGTCGAGGTCGCCTCCAGGTAGTACGGAAACCCGTCGTAGCGGTGGCTCCTAACGACCGCGCGCTCGTTGGCGCCAGATTTGACGTAGGAGCGGTGCTGGGTGACCACGACAAGCGCCCGGCTCGCGGGCTCGTAGCCATCTACCTTCGGCGCACCGGGCCTGCCCAGGGCAACCTCGAAGGGGATGGAGTCGGTTGTGCCCCCGTCGAGGTAGCGGTGACCGCCCACGTCCACGAGCCTGCTCACGAGCGGCATCGAGGCCGACGCGCGGACGTAGGGAAGGTCGTCGGGGAACCTCTTGCACTCGAGGTAGGCTGGGGTGCCAAAGACCACGTCCGATGCCACGGCAAACATCCTGAGGGGATTGGAGTTGAAGGTCTCGTCGTCCCCGGGATCCAGATGGTTCTGGATCTCGTCGTACATGAACTTACCGCCCGCGAGGTCGCCCGTCCTGGCGAGAGACCACAGGCTCATGAAGCGCCTGTCGTCCCTGAACGCCAGCATGATGCGCATGGTGCGACCTATCTGCCGGCTCTTAAAGCTAGCGGCGTTGATCGCACCGGCGGAGACGCCCCACACGCTGTCAAAGTCGTAGACGCCATGCTCCTGCAGCACGTCGAGCACGCCGGCGGTGAACATCGACCTGAAGCCACCGCCCTCGAGCACCAGCGCGTTGCCAGACCCCTTGGCACCTTCCATCCCTACCCCCTGTCGTCACGTAGCCCACTGGCCCGGGCAATACGTGCGCGACCACGGCATGTTGCCCGTCTCGATCCGTAACCATCTTATCCGCGAGAGACCCGGAACGGCGCTGTACCTCGGCGAGACAAGGTCCCATGCAAAACGGGGCCGCCCCAACGGGACGGCCCCTCGCTTGTCATGGTGGAGGTGCGGAGAATCGAACTCCGGTCCAAGGCAAACCCCTGGCAGGTGTCTCCAAGCTCAGTCGCTTGTTGGGTCTCGGACGCCTCACGCCCAGCGACTCGCGCTTGGCGCCCCAGCCGGTTCGAGCTTAGCGCGCGGCATACCGACCACGTCCGCGCGAGCGTCTCCCTAAAATGACGTCGCCCCGGGAGCGGGAGAGACCCCCAGTTTGACGGCTGCTAAATTAGATTAAGCAGCGAGGGCGTAAGAGCCCTGATAAGAGTTGTCGTCAATTCAATTTGACGGTACCCCTGTTTTACGTGGCGAGGAGACCACGGCTTGCTGCCCACCTCAGACCTACCCTGTCGAAACCAGTCACCCCCACGTGGGAAATGGGGCTGCTGCCACCATGCGAGCTGTCAACGTACATGCCCCATCGGGACCGTATGAGTATACCCATACCCGCCCGCATGTCTTACCCCCGAGACGGCGAATCCACCTGGTCGGCAAGGCGCTGTCGCTTCTCGCGGTCCTCGAACATGAGCACAAACGCGACGAGCAGCAGCACGCAGCTTGCGAGTATCGCCCTGAGGGAAAAGGTGGACAGGAGGAAGTTGCCGAGAATGGCCCCCAGGACGAAGGTCGCGATGACCACGTAATAGAGGAAGGCGGTCCTGAGGTCCCTCCGAACACCTCCGTGGATGTAGCTCACGAGTGCCTGCGTGCCGCTGCGCAGGTTGCCGATGCACATGGTCGTGGCGAACGGGCGCCCGTGGAGCTTGCGGAACGCCTGCACCTGCATGCCGCACGCGAGCGACGTGAGGCTGTTTGCCACCAGGTTCGAGGCCTCCGGCATGCACGCGACCACGCCAAGCAGGATGACCTCACAGGCAACCACATACTGGCGCCAGTGCATGCCATGGCTAAGGTGAAGCTTGATCTCGTGCGCGAGGGCACACCCCAGGGCAAAGCCAATGACGGGAAACAGGTAGTGGTTCACGCTGTCCCAGTTTCCCTCGGAGATGTTGACCCCAAGCAGCAGCAGGTTCCCCGTCTGCGCGTTGGCGAAGACCTTTCCCCTGCCCAGAAACGAGTATGCGTCCATGAGCCCGCCCGAGCAGGCGAGGACCAGCGCCAGCCAAACGGACTCGGAGGTCTGCGACGCCCGCTTTCGTAGTAGTTTCATCCGTTCCCTCTCCCTCACGACAAACAGGAACGAAGCTACTACAGTCAACCCGTCTTCCGCAAACGGCATGTGCCATTGGGCGAGAGGAGCTACGCCGGGGAGGCGGGAGCGTCTTCCGCCGGAAGACACGCGGCGGGGCGGCACCCAAAGGCACCGCCCCGCCGGCAATGGTTCCTGTACCCTCTCGCCTACTCCTCGACGAGCTCGAACATGTCGGGGCCAACGCCGCAGACGGGGCAGACGTAGTCCTCGGGAAGCTCGGGCGTGTCAACGGTGACCTCGTAGCCACAGACGGTGCAACGGAAGGTGTAGGTCTTCTTCTCTTCGTCGGCCATGGTGACTCCTCTCCACGTGGTGGCCCTCCCATGGGCCACCCCTAAATGCACCTTGGATAATATCATTTTATCCAAGGGTGACTCCTGTGATTGCCTACTGGTTGCCAAGGTAGGAGGACGCCTTTGGCGGCGTCTTTCCCTTGAGGACGGTGTGGTAGTACTCGTAGGTCAGGAGCGGGGCATCGTCCAGGACCTCGGCATCGCGAACCTCGCCAACGAACACGGTGTGGGTCCCCACGTCCAGGGTCTGGACGACCTGGCAGGCGATGACACTCGCGGCGTTCTGTGGGGTAAAGGGGTCGCCCAGGCAGGTGGTACGCGTCTCTATCCCGGCAAACTTGTCGAACTCGGTCGAGGTCCTGAACCCAAACCTCCCCACGAAGGGCATGTCGGCCCCCTGGGTGAGGGGGCAGAGCGCGAAGTGGCCTGCGGACTTGATGACGTCGTGAGTGTGATTCTGCTTGTTGACCACCACTGCGACCTGGAGCGGCTCACTGGTGAGCTGAAGCCCCGTGTTCACGAGGCACGCGCCCACGTCGTCCCCAGACCTTGCCGAGACCACGTAGAGCCCCGAAGAGAATTTGAACAGCGCCTTCGCGTCCATGTCTTTCCTCCTTGGTCACAATTCCCTACCCGCGGCTACGCTCCTTGAGTGCGCGCTGGATGTCGCGGTCGACCTGCCGACGCGCCATGTCGGCGCGCTTGTCGTAGAGCTTCTTTCCCTTGCCCAGTCCAATCTGCAGCTTCACTCGATTGTTCTCGTCAAAGTAGAGCTCGAGGGGGACTACTGCCAAGCCCTTGCCGCGCAGCTTTCCATCGAGATAGTCAATCTGCCGACGGTGCATCAGGAGCCTACGTCTGCGGTCGGGGTCCACGTTCCAGACCCCTCCGTTGGAGTACGGGTGAATGTGGACGCCCACCAGAAAGAGCTGGCCGCCTCGGATGATGCAGAACGAGTCGGATATCTGGGCGGGCCTCTCACGCAGGCTCTTGACCTCCGAGCCCGTGAGCTCTATGCCCGCCTCCCACGTGTCCTCGATGAGGTAGTCGTGACGGGCGACGCGATTTCTGGAGATCGTCTTCTTCCCGCGCGCGTTCTTGCTAGCGGGCATCAGTCGCACCCCCATCCTCCTCGTCCGCAGAGCGGATGAGACCGAGCAGCGTCATCGCCGCGTCCTCGCCCACAAGGTCGCGGGCGCGGACCGTGAGGTTGGTGGCGACGTCACGCTGGCCCATGGCGGCAGCGTCGGTGGCGCACATGAGCAGGCACACCGCGATCTCGGCGTTGGCGCCGTCGGGCAGCCCCTCCTGGGCGAGGAGGTCGCGCGCCTCGTCATCCGTCACGGAGTCGGGGTCGCGCTCGGTCCCGCTTGCCTGGTCGAGCGCCGCAGCGAGCGTGGGATCCTCCGTTCCAAGCCGACGGCCAGCCCTGAGCGCCGCGGCCGAGGCGTGCGGCTTGTCCTGGACCTCAAAGTACTCCGCAAAGTTGGCGAAGGCGCGCTCGAGGTGACGGGCATCGCTCGCGCGCTCGAACACGGAGTAGGTGAGCGCAAGGTACTCCTGCGGGTCGCCATCTACGCGATACAGATCCGCAAGGTTCAGGCGATACTCGCAACCCATGGGGTTCCAACGGACCGCCTGGCTCAGGGCCTGCTTCGCGGTGGTGTAGTCCCCCTCGTGAACGCTCGCGAGGGCGAGGTCGTTATAGAGCCTGTCAAACGGCTCGCCAACATCCCTGAGCTCGCGGGGGTCGTTCTCGACCCGCCTGTAGGCAAGGCGCTCGAAGAGCGTGGGAAAGCTGAACCACTGCACCTCGTCGGTGGTTGGGCAGTTCTTGTCCACGTACTCCTCGCAGTCCTCGGCGAGCTTTCGCAGCAGCTCCAGCGCCTGCTCCGACTGGCCTTGCACGAGCAGACCCTCGGCGGTCTGGAGCCGTTCCGTCATGTCCGTCTGTTCCATCTGTCCCCCATCGCGGCACCGCCGCGTCTCGTCGCTATGCCTGTAGCCTACCCCGTTGTGCCCACTCCCTCGACACGGAGCCCGCGAGCGCGAAGTCGATGCGTCCGTGCGCGGGGTCGGTGCCCGTCACGGTGACCGCGACCCGTTGGCCCGGCCTCCACCTCTTGCCGCTCTCCTCCCCCGTGAGGGAGAGGAGCCTCTCGTCGTAGGCAAACCACTCGTCGCCGAGCGCCCTCACCGGGAGGAGCCCCTCGGCGCAGGTGTCGTCGAGGGCGACGAACAGACCATAGCGCTCCACCCCAACGACCATGCCCGAGAAGTCCTCTCCCACATGCCCGGAGAAGAGCTCGGCCATCTTCACCTTCTGTGACGCACGCGAGGCGGAGTCGGCAACCCTCTCCCTATCGCTGCAGTCCCTGCAGAGCTGAGGGAGGGCCTCCGCCACGCGCGCCTGCTCCTTGGACCCAAGCTCCCCATGTAACAGCGCCTTGAGCGCGCGATGAACCGTGTCGTCGGGATAACGCCTGATGGGAGACGTGAAGTGGCAGTACGCCCGCGCGCCCAGCGCGTAGTGCCCGTCGTTACGCGGAAGGTAGACCGCCCTCTTCTGCGCCCTCAGGAGCACCGAGCTCGCCAGGTACTCGGCCTGCGTCCCATGCGCGGCGCGCAGCACCTCCTGCATTGCCATAGGGTCCCCGCTCACCAGCCTCTCTGCCAGATCCCCATGCAGGAGCCCCAGCTCGCCCAGGACCGGGAGCGTCTCCTTGAGGTCCTCGGGAGAGGGACGCTCGTGAACCCTGTACGCAACGGGTACGTCCGACTGGGAGAGAAGCGACGCGACGCACTCGTTGGCCATGAGCATGGCCTCCTCGATGAGCCCCGTTGCCCGGGTGCGCTCCCTCACCGACACGCCCTGGGGCTTGCCCCTCTCGTCCAGGATGACCTTCGCCTCCCGGGTCTCGAAGTCAATCGCGCCGCGAAGGCTCCTTACCTCGCGCCTGAGCGAGGCGACCTCGTCCAGGATGCGCAGCTGACCGGCAATCGCCTCGGGGCCACCCTCGACGGCGGGAAGGGAGGCCTCCTCGGCGCGACCATCCAACAGCGCGTCGACGGTGTCGTAGTCAAGTCTCGCCCGTGACCTGATGGCCGATGGGGCAACCTCAAACGAGGTCACGTTGCCATGGACGTCGAGGCGCATTAGGACGCTCATGCACAGGCGGTCGCTGCCGGGGACCAGCGAGCACACGTCGTTGCAGAGCTTCTCGGGCAGCATCGGGAGGACGCGATCCGCAAGGTAGACCGAGCAGGTCCTGCGACGTGCCTCGCGGTCGACCGGCGAGCCCCAGGGCACGTAGTGGGTCACGTCGGCGATGTGGACGTCCACCTCGTATCCGCCTTCTACCCTCCGGGCGCCAACCGCGTCGTCGAAGTCACGCGCGTCGGTGGGGTCGACCGTCATGCACGAGCGATCTCTGAGGTCGCGCCGACAGGGGTCGCCCGCGAGCGCGGACTCAACGTCAACCCGCACCGGCTCCACCTGCTCGCAGCACTCCTCGGGGAAGTCCGTCGCAAGGTCGTACGATGCGATGACCGACTCCATGTCCAGGTCGAGGTCATCAGCGCCCCCAAGCCTGCGGTCGAGCGTCACCACGCCCGAGGAGTGGCGCGCGGGATACTCGAGGATCCTGGCGGAGACCACGTCCCCGTCGCTGACGCCCAACCGGCTGGCAGAGTCGTCCTCGGGCAGAACGAAGAAGTCCCTCCTGATCCTACCGTCGAGGGGCACGACGATGCCGAGTGGCGCGGCGTCAGCGTATGTGCCCGCGAAGGTCGTGGTCGCCCTCATGAGGACGGCCTGGACGTAGGCAAGCCGCTCGCCTCCCCTCCTGGTGCTCAGGGAGACCTGAACCTCGTCGCCGTTCATCGCTTCGCGAATGCCACCGCGCCCCACGGCAAAGCGCCCCTCGGCGGTGTCGACGGTGGCGACCCCGGGACGCGTGACCCTGATGAGCCCCGTCAACGTCTGACGGGGCTTGCGTGCCTTCCGCGGTGCACCACCGCGTCTCCGACCTCCGCCAGGATGCCTTCTTGCCATACCCCTCCAAAAAAGACGGGGGCGGCACGGTCATGCAACCGCACCGCCCCATCGGCAAAGTCTTCTGACTTCGCAACTCTTATACCCTGAGATACCGCCTCATCGCGATGGCGGAGCCAAACAGGCCGAGCAGGATGCCTATGACCACGAGCGCTCCATACGTTGCCGCCACCACCTGCGTGGGGAGGTTGAACGAGAGGAACGAGAGGCTCTGCTGGAGCTTGGGAAGCACGACCTGGGAGCCCGCCTGCAGCACGCCGATGGCGAGGAGCGAGCCAATGAGGGCCTCGAGCACGCCCTCGGTGAGGAACGGCCCACGAATGAAGCCGTTCGAGGCGCCCACGAGCCTCATGATCGCAATCTCGCGACGACGGGCGGCGATGGAGAGACGAATGGTGTTGTTGATGAAGACGAACGCGATGAACGAGAGGAGCACGACGAGGACGATTGCGCCCATGCGCAGGTAGTACGTCACGCTGAAGAGACGCTCGACCGTCTCGCGCCCATACGAGACCGCAGAGGATGCGTCCGACCCATCGGCGATCGACTGGAAGTCAGAGTCCTGGATAAGCTTGTTGGCAACCTCTTCGACCTTCTGCGGGTCCTTGAGGGTGATCACGTAGGAGGCGGGGACGGGATTCTCGCCATCAAGCGCGGCAACGACGTCGGAGGCATTGCGGTTGCTCATGGACTGCTTGTACTCCTCGAGCGCCTCGTCCTTGCTCTTGTACTTGACAGACTCGACGTCGTCCCACCCCTCTATCTTGGTCTGGAGGGCCTGGACGGCGTTGCTGTCGGCGTCGTCGGAGAGGAACGCCTGGATGGTGACGGAGTTCTCAACGTTGCCGACGAGGTTGCCAATCATGACCGACCCCATCACGAAGAGGCCAATCACAAAGAGCGAGAGGAAGATGGTAACGATGGCCCCCAGGACGGTGGACCAGTTCCTTCGGAAGTGGCGTCCGGCCTCGCGGAGCGAATAGCCTAGGTTAGAGGGCACCATAGTAGCCGTAACCTCCCCTCTCTTGGTCGCGGACCACGTGACCCGCTTCGAGCGCGATAACGCGCTTGCGCATAGAGTCGACCATCTCGCGGTCGTGGGTCGCCATGACCACGGTGGTTCCGGTGCGGTTGATTCGGTCCAGAAGCTTCATGATGCCCAGCGAGATTGCGGGGTCGAGGTTTCCGGTCGGCTCGTCGCACACCAGAAGGGGTGGACGGTTGACCATGGCCCTCGCTACCGAGACGCGCTGCTGCTCTCCACCAGAAAGCTGATCGGGGTAGTTGTCCATCTTCTCGGCAAGGCCGACGAGCCTGAGCACCTCGGGAACCTGCGCCTTGATGACCGCGCGAGACTTGCCGATGCACTCGAGAGCAAACGAGACGTTCTCGTAGACCGTCTTGTCGGGAAGGAGCTTGAAGTCCTGGTACACAGTGCCGATCTGGCGACGGAGGTACGGAACCCTGCTGTTGCGGAGCTTGGTGAGGTCCCTCCCCGCCACGATGACCTGCCCCTTGGTGGCGCGAAGCTCGCGCGTGAGGAGCTTGAGGAACGTCGACTTACCCGAGCCGGAGTGTCCGACGACAAACACGAACTCGCCAGGGTAGATGTCCAGGCTCACGTCTTCCAGCGCTGGCTTGTTGGGCTGGGCCGGGTAGATGAGTGTTGCGTTTTTGAGCGTGATGGTGGGGGTGCCCGTACGAGAGACCGCAGGTGCGCCCGCATCGTTCAGGGGTGCGAAGACGCTCGTGTACCCAGGCTGGGACGTTATCTCGTCCTCCGCCCGGTTCGCGACCGTCATCGAGCCTGCCGGCTGCTCCTGCTGGGGGGCCTCCGGCTCTGCTTGCGCATTGGGGGCGGGTGAGGCTGCGACGTGCTGGACCGAGTGGCGCGGCACGAAGTTGGCCTGCTCCTGGTCCGTCACCTCGCTGCCCTGCGCCTCCTGGCTGTCGAGGGGCTGCTGCGCGCCCTCGTCCCCCTGTCGCTCGCTGCTGCGAAAGTGGTTGGCCACTAGAGCTCCTTTTTCTACATAGCGATACATGACAGATTCGTTGGCATTCTAGCAAAGACCGAGGATAGCGCCCCTAGGCCCCCATCTGGGCACAGATAAACCAGAGGCTCCCCACGGACCCTCTATCCGTGGGGAGCCTGTCTGCAAGATGCCTGAATCGCGGAGCGAATCCGCTGCAATGTCTACGCCCCGGCGGAGACCTTCTCCCAGTCGGCGTCGAACTTCGCCCTGCCCTCG
>ERZ1643246.267-NODE-267-length-68560-cov-6.827925_pt1 | contig 68560 bp, 66 predicted proteins | sample MGYA00579265_ERZ1643246 | MGnify/ENA primary metagenome ERZ1643246 (study PRJEB29033, sample SAMEA4952261) | chicken gut metagenome | biome: Broiler Chicken; feature: Gastrointestinal Tract; material: Caecum | place: Ireland | collected 2018 | study: Broiler... | reverse complement strand
TCCACAGTCTGGGATTCTCCGGCTTCCAGGAATACCTGGGAGCCGCCCATGGAAGCGGCGTGTTCGCTGGTAGTGACGGTATCCGTGAGATTGATCTGTCCGGCGTCGAGGGCTTCAAAAATCAGAAGGAGGGTCATGACTTTGGTGACGCTGGCCGGCGGTTTCTGCAGGTCAGCGTCCTGTTCATAGAGAACGGTGCCGGTGGAAGCTTCCATGACGATGGCGCAGGGAGCGTTTACGTGAAAGCTGGTTCCTGCGCCGGCTGTGTCGTCGCCGGAAGAAGAACTTTCTGTGCCGGCAGCAGTATTTTCGCTGGCAGAGCTGCCGCTTGCGGAAGATGCGGAGCCATCGGCGGGAGTTTCTGCCAGAACATTTCCGGGAGAGGGGAAAGCAGCATTGTCAAATGAAGCGCTGCCGGCGGAAGAGGGAACAGCCGGCAGGAACAGGAGAAGAAGGACAGAGAAGAACGATAACATGCGAAAGATATTTTTTCGGACAAGATAGTGATTCATAGAAATCTCCAGATAGAATTTAGTACAGTTTATGGGATTTGTCTAAAAATATGCATTTCTTTGTTGCTATTTCAGCAGAAAATGTTTAAAATCTGTATAGATAGTTTTCCGGCCGTAACCGGAGATAAGAAGAGGGAAAAAGGAGATGAAATCTATGATACTGCATGAATTTTACACGGGAAGAGCTTTTAATGCTTACGAGTTCTTTGGAGCGCATCCTCTTACGGAAGGCGTGCTGTTCCGGGTTTATGCGCCCAACGCGGAAAAGATAGAAGTCATTGGAGAGTTTAACCAGTGGGATGGCAGTGAAGATGAGATGCACCAGGAGGGACAGTCCGGAATCTTTGAGGTGATCAATAAGGATGCACGCCCGGGTATGATGTACAAGTACCGGATTTATCAGAAGAGCGGCAGGATTGAGGACAGGTTTGACCCTTACGGGTTTGGTTCGGAGCTTCGTCCTGACACGGCGGCGATCATCCGTGATCTTGACACCTATTCGTTCCATGACTGGGAGTGGATGAGAAAGCGGACGAAGAACTATAATCAGCCGCTGAATATCTATGAGGTGCATGCGGGCTCCTGGAAGAAAAAGGGCGAAGGAGAAGATGACTGGTATACCTATCAGGAACTGGCACATCTTTTGGTGGACTATGTGAAGGAAATGGGGTATACTCATGTGGAGTTCCTGCCGCTCTCGGAGCATCCGTTTGACGGCTCCTGGGGGTATCAGGTGAGTGGATTCTTCTGTCCGACTTCCCGGTATGGAACGGCAGAGGATCTGATGGAGATGGTGGACATTTTCCATCAGGCGGGGATCGGCGTGATCATGGACTTTGTGCCGGTGCATTTTGTGGTCAATGACTATGCGTTAAGTTATTTTGATGGAACAGCGCTGTATGAGCATCCGGCAGACGATACGGGACGCAGTGAATGGGGGACCTGTAATTTTAATTATTTCCGGGGAGAAGTGCGGAGCTTCCTGCAGTCGGCGGCGGATTTCTGGCTGACCCGGTTCCATTTTGACGGGCTCAGGATGGATGCCATCAGCAATGCGATTTTCTGGTCGGGAGATGCAGCCAGAGGTGTCAACGAAGGGGCTATCGAGTTCCTCCGCGGCATGAACCAGGGACTGCAGAGGAGACATCCGACGGCCATGCTCATCGCGGAGGATTCCACCAACTATCCGAAGGTGACGGCTCCGGTGGAATACGACGGTCTCGGATTTGATTACAAATGGGATATGGGCTGGATGAACGATACTCTGGAATATTTCAAGATCCATCCTCACGACAGAAAGTACCGCTATCATACATTTACATTTTCCATGATGTATTTTTATAATGAACACTATCTGCTGCCATTGTCCCATGATGAGGTGGTGCATGGAAAGGCAACCATTCTGCAGAAGATGTGGGGCGATTATGACTTTAAGTTCCAGCAGGCGAAGACTTTATATACGTATATGTTTACGCGCCCGGGTAAAAAATTGAATTTCATGGGCAATGAAATCGGGCAGTTCCGGGAGTGGGACGAGAAAAGAGAATGTGACTGGTCCCTGCTGGAGTATCCGAAACACAGTGATTTTAAGCGCTTCATGAAGGATCTGCAGCATCTGTATTTAACGGAACCGGCTTTCTATGACGGAGAATATAATTCCGCCTGTTTCCGATGGCTGGAAGCGGATGCCGCCGAAGAGCGGGTGTATGTCTATGAAAGAATGTCAGCGGGACAGAACTTTATCGTCGTTATCAACATGAGCGATGAGCAGTATAATAATTTTGAATTCGGCTATGACAGAAATGCGGTGCTTCACGAGGTCCTTTCCGGAGAGAGAAAGGAATACGGCGGTTATTTTGATGGCCCGAAAGAAGATATACCGGCTCAGATCAAGGGATACAAATGGTGGAAACGGAAGTTTGGCATCGTGGTCCCTGCGCTGGCGGCTATCGTGTACCGTGTGGAGTTTTTGCCGGAGCCGAAAGAAGAAACACGCAGACTCACACATTTTCAGGATACGAGTTTGACAAAAGGATTACGGTCAGAGAATGAAAATCGATGTAAAGCTTGAGGCATTTGAAGGTCCGCTGGACCTTCTTTTGCATCTCATTGAAAAAAATAAAGTAAGTATTTATGATATCCCTATTGTGGAGATTACCAATCAGTACATGGAGTACATACAGGAGATGGAGAGGAGCACTTCCATGGAATCCATGAGTGAGTTCCTGGTCATGGCGGCGACTCTTCTGAAGATCAAGTCCCGGATGCTTCTTCCCAAAGAAGAAAAAGAGGAGGAAGAAGACCCGAGGGAGGAACTGGTGCAGCGGCTGGTGGAATATAAAATGTGCCGGTATGCCGCCGGAGAACTGAAAGACATGAGTGTGGACGCGGAGAAGGTTTTTTATAAGCCGGAGACCATCCCGAAAGAGATCAGGGAGTACGAAGAACCCGTGAAGCCTTCGGAGATTGTGGGAGATGTGACTTTGGAGAAATTGAATCAGATTTTTCAGATGGTCATGCGAAGAAAGAAAGACCGGGAAGATCCGGTGCGCAGCCGCTTCGGAAAGATTGAGAAGGAGAAATATAAGGTGGAGGACCGCATGAGAGACATCCGGCGTCAGATACATGGTCTTCGGAGAATTAATTTCCGTACCCTTCTTGACATCCAGCCCACCAAAGAAATGGTCATTGTGACGTTTCTTGCGGTGCTGGAGCTTATGAAAGTGGGACAGGTTACTGTCAGTCAGGAGAGTAATTTTGGCGAAATATATATGGATGCGGTGGATGCATGAGGGAAATAATCAACAGGAAGGAAGCAGTAAGGTTTGGAAGATAAAAAGAAAATAAAAGGCATTATTGAGGCAATTCTGTTTACCATGGGGCGTTCTGTTCCCCTGGAGCAGCTCATGAATGTGCTGGAAATGGACAGGGAACCGCTCCGGGAGATTCTTCTTGAGATGAAAGAACAGTATGCGAAAGAAGAAGAGAGAGGCATCTGTCTCATTGAGCTGGATGATTCCTGGCAGATTTGTACCAAGATTGAGACTTATGACTATGTGCGTAAGCTGGTCAGCCAGCCGAAGAAGCGTTCTCTTACGGATGTGATGCTGGAGACGCTCTCCATTATCGCATACAAACAGCCGGTAACCAAGCAGGAGATTGAGGCCATCCGCGGGGTGAAGTGTGACTTTGCCGTCAACAAGCTGGTGGAGTACAAGCTGGTAAAGGAGCTGGGACGTCTGGATACCATCGGAAAACCGATCGTTTTCGGTACCACGGAAGAGTTCCTGCGTTGTTTTGGAGTATCTTCCATCGAGGAGCTGCCGGATATCGATGAGGTGACCAGGCAGAGCTTTATGGAGGAGGCCATGGAGGAAGTGGCGGAATCGTTAAATGTGCCGGTATAGCTGATGAAAGTCAGAGTGTTTTCCGGCAGTAAAATAAAAGATTTCATAATTGACAGGAGGAAAAGGAGAATGAAAAAATTCACAAATTATTTTGCATCCATTGTTTTCAGCGCATTTGCGGCGGCGGTGCTTCTGGCCGTTTCTCCGATGGAGACGAAAGCAGCCGAAGATGAGGTGACGGTGTCCATAGACGGAGTGGTATATACTCTGGAAGATCCGGACAGCGGATCATACGGAGAGGCACGGCTGGATGAAATCTCCACACAGACAGAAGTCTATGTGCGCAATGAAGTAGAGTACCAGGGAGAATATTATCCTATCGCTACTTTTGAGTGGGATGATGACGAATTTGTCAGCAGAGAAAGAGGATACGGGGATGGCTGGGAAGATCTGGATATGGACAAATATATCCCGGTGCATCAGAATCTTCGCAAGGTCACCATCGCACCGGATGTGGACGTGGTCGGACGGGCCGTCAATTTCCCGAACCTGGAAGAAGTCTCTTTTGAAGGAAAAATTTCTTATCCGTATGGCATCTATTACTATAACTGTCCGAAACTGAAAAACGTGTATATTCCGGCGGATTACCGCACATCGGAGAACAAGAGAAGTGCTGTGGATATTAAGAGGTGTCCGTCTGTGACGATCACTGTCGATGAGAGAAGCCCGTATTTCCGGGTCATTGACAATGATGTATACTCCAAAGACGGAAAAATCCTTTATAATGTGACCAATAATGTAAAGAATTACCGGGTAAGAAAAGGCGTGACAAAGATTGAAGAATATGCGCTCAATGGTAATAACCAGATTAAGAGTGTATACATTCCAAACTCTGTGAAGAAGATTGGGGATCATGCCATGGGATGTATGGATAATCTCCGCTCTGTCCGCATGAGTAAATCTGTAAAGAAGCTCAACGCAGGAGTTTTCAAACACTCCACAAAACTTAAAAAGCTGGATCTGCCGAAGAAGATGCGCACGTTTACAGGTGAATTTGGAGGAAATGCCTTTAACAAATTCAAAAAGATAACCATTCGCGCGAAAAGTCTGAAAAAGGGAAATTTTAGCAGCCTTTCTTCAAAATGCAAAGTTTATGTGCGAAACAGCAAGGTAAGAAATCAGCTTCGCCAGTATGGTTTTAAAGGAAAAATTTTCATCTTATAGGCAATATTGTAGGAATGTTTATGATCGGAATTCTTGTATGAAAGATAAGCCGAAATAAAACGTTTACGGAGGACAGAAAGGAGATTACAATGAAAGCAATCAAAAAATATACCGTGGCCTGTTTTCTTCTGCTGGTGTTTGGCCTGTTTCTGGCAGTAAAAACACCGGTATCCGCAGAAGATTTGTCATCAGTGTTTATTGACGGGGTAGAATATAATCTGACAAGACCTCAGAATGCCGTGGCATCCATTGACCGGGTGCGGGGGGATCATTTGAAAAGTGAACTCTATATTCCTTCCACAGTGGAATACAATGGAAAAACATATCGTGTGAGACAATTTTACTGGGGGGATATGGGAACCTATGATCAGAGAAGGCCGTCTTTTGACCGTCTTGCCTGGAAAACGGTGAACATTCCGGACCAGAAACGTTCGTACTATGCCTGCCTGAAAAAGATAACCATTGCCAAAGGGGTGCTGGTGCAGGGCATGGCTTATCAGTTTGATCAGCTGGAGGAAGTGGTGCTGGAAGATTCCAACAACATGCTGGACGCCTACTATAACCAGTGTCCGAAGCTGAAGACTCTCCATCTCGGGTCCAGGATTTCGGATTATAATCTTGATATTAAAAACTGTCCGTCTCTCCAGGTGACCATTGACAGCGCCAATCCATATATGAAGGTCATCGGAAAAGATATTTATTCCAAAGACGGGAAGACGCTCTACGATGTGGTCAACGGCAGCCGGGTATACCGTGTGAGAAAAGGCGTGAAGAAGATCGCGGGAAGCGGTCTCAGCCATAACACTTCCATTGAGAAGCTTTATCTTCCGGATTCAGTGACCGACATCAGAACAGATACGATAAATAATCTGCCGAATCTTAGAAAGATTCGTTTTGGAAAGAAAATGGATATCTTCCACTGGGGATGGATGGAAGGTAATCCAAAAGTAAAAACGGTTTATGTGCCGGCACAGGTGAAAGAGATTCACTATAATTATGTGGAGAAAAAGATCAAGAGCGTCAAAAAGATCTATCTGTACAGTAAGAACCTGAAAAAGGGTAATCTGAAGGGCGCGCCAAAGTCCAGCACAATCTATGTCAGAAATGCTTCGGTCAGGAAACAGCTGAAGAAGTTTGGTTTCAAAGGCAAAATTGTCATTAAGAAAAATATGAAGAATTATAACAAAACATTTTAAAATGTTCTGAAAAAAAGGACCAATGTTCTGAGAAAAGGACCATGCCATGTGATATTCCGCTTTCGGGCAGGATACCGCTGTCATGGTCTTTTTTTTCTGTTGCCGACGTTTAAAAGTCAGGCTGCATGCGGAGAATGTCAGCTGTCAAAGTCTGGTTTTGCCAGCTGTCTGAAAAATCCGGCAGAGGCCAGACTGATGATGATAATGATAACTCCGCTGGGAACCAGTACCCGGCTGACACTGTCAGAAAACAGATCAAACAGAACGCCATAAATGATCTGTCCGGCCGGCTGAGCGCACAGGGAGAGAGTAAATACATAAGACATCACCTTTCCCATCAGGTCTTCCGGTGTATGGGCTTGTATCACGGAGATGGCATAGGTGGAAAACAGGCTGCATCCCAGCTGGCAGGTGCAGAACATAATAAGAAGGATCAGATAGCGGGTAAAGGCATGAAGGGGGAATAAAAAGGCAAGGCCGCAGGGAAACAGGCACAGGCCGAAACCGGCCAGTATGCCGACAAGATGCGGTGGCCGGATTTTTTTCGCCAGCGCCATGACACAAAGGCTGCCCAGAATAGATGCCGCATCCATGGCACTCTCCGCAACGCCGTAATATGCGGCAGGAAGTCCGAGAACCGTGCGCACCAGGTATGGAAAGCCAACGACGGCAGTTCCGGCTACAAAAAGACTTACGGCTGCCGCCAGCAGAAGCAGTTTCAGAATATCTGGCTGCTCCCGGCGCAGAAAATGCATACTGACAGAGAAGTCTTCTTTAATTATAGCGCCGATTCCCATGTGGTCTGCCGGTTTTTGATAATCAAGCTGGATAAAACATTCCAGCAGGGCCGTGAGGAAAAAGCAGAGGACTGCCCCATAAAAGACAGGGCGGATGCCAAAAGCCGCATAAAAAACGCTTCCCAGGAACGGGGTGGTGAGGGAGGCGATGGATGAAACCTGATTGACGATGGCATTTCCTTTTACGATGTTACTGCCGGAAAGCATCTGCGGAATGCAGGCCTGCACGGTGGGAGATTCGAAGGCTCCCAGAACGGACAGAATCACCAGCAGTGCGCCGATGACGATGATATCCCGTCCTTCTGCCATGGCGAAGCTGGCCAGGAACACGGACAGACCGGAGAGGGCGTCCAGCGCTGCCATGATATTTCGCCGGTTGGCCCGGTCGGCAAGAATCCCTCCAAAAGGGGGGAGAAGGATGGTGGGAAGCATGGAAAGTGATAAAAGGCCTGCGAACACAGAGGCAGAACCGGTACTTTCCAGCACATACATGGACAAGGCAAATTTCAGTGTGTAATTACCAATCAGGGAGCTGGTCTGCCCCGCGATCAAAAAGATAAAATTTCGGGTAAAAAGCTTCTGTTTCATTTTTATTCCTTTCCGTTCATATCTAAGTTTTTCAGAATCCGGCATTTCTGCCGGCGCTTATACTTCCATATTTTCCACATAACGAGACAAATGTTTTATGGCTGTCACGGCGCCGGCCGCCGCCACGCCGGTCACCAAAAAAAGTGCCGGATGAAAGATGTAAACAGCAGACAATATCTGACACACGACACAGGAGATGATAACTCCGGATACGATGGTGACAGGCACAGATGTTTTCAGAAAGCCGATCCATGAAGACAGCAGTGCCAGAAAACCAGCCAGCAGAGAATGAAAGAGAAGAGAAAAGAAAATCCATGCTGCCATGGTGCCTGTCATGGTATCGGTACAGATGGGGAAGAAGCACTCTGTCAGCGTAAAGAAAAACCCGGTTGCGATTCCGCACAGCAGCATGGCGGCAGTGGAATAGAAAAAGACCAGGCACAGTTTGGCACCCATGATTTTTCTCCGGCTGACTGGGTAAGAAAATAACAAAATGGCTCTGGCGCCGGTATATTCCTCCACGATAAAACGGGCGCCCATCACTGATCCCAGAATGGTAAAGGCAGCCATACTCAGCAGATGATTCAGACTGAACAGAAATTCATAGGAAGAGAACAGTCCGATGTCTGTCTCTGTCGGATCGATGAGAGGAATGGATGCCATAAAATAATAAAAAAACAGCATAGTGACAGAACAGATCAGTGCCGCCCTGTGATATGGCCGCAGACTGCTTCGTCTGATTTCCAGTGATATGAGAGCTTTCATTGAGAGTTCCTCCTTTTATAGTGGTCGTTTTGTGGTTCATAGGATGTGGCTGCTTCCATGACGGTGATCAGATAATCTTCCAGATCATTGGGATGACGGGCGCGGATTCGTGCAGTATCTTCTTCCAGAGCGATTCTTCCTTCTGCCAGTACTCCTATGCGGTCAGTATTTTGAAGGATTTCAGATAAAAAATGACTGGAAAGAAGAATAGTCATTCCACTTTCTTCTGCAAGCTGCCGGAAAAGAAAGCGGATTTCCCGTATGCCGGCAGGGTCCAGTCCGTTGGTCGGCTCATCCAGGATGAGGATTTCCGGTCTGTGAACGATGGAGCGGGCAATGGCCAGACGCTCCCGCATTCCCAGGGAGAATTCTCTGACAGGCTGCGGACCGGTTCCGGAAAGACCTACCCGGTCAAGGGCCGGTTCGGCCTCCGTGTCGTCCAGGCCCATGTAGGCCAGATGGAGCCGGAGATTATCAGCGGCTGACAAATGTTCATAAAAGACAGGAGTCCCGATGAGACTCCCGGTGTGTCTCAGAATTTGAATCCGGTTTTTTACACTGTCCCGGCCCAGGACAGAAGCGGTTCCGGCAGTGGGTTTTAGCAGACCCAGCAGCAATTTAAAGAGAGTGGTTTTCCCGGCTCCGTTTTTTCCTAAGAGCCCGTAAATAGTTCCTTTTTTCACAGAAATATTGCAATTCTTTAGGATCTCTTTTCCGGAAAATGTTTTTGTGAGGTGATTTGTGGATATTGCGGTTTCCTGCATAGGTTCCTCCTTTCAATACCGAACGTTGGTATGTATAATAGATAAGAAAAAATGCGGTATTTTAATACCGTCTGAACGAATGTATATAATCCAGAAGAATAGAGTTCCGTAAAAGGAACTCTGAACCGGGCGCGGCGGGGTTGTGTCTTCAGGATTCATCCGGCATTTTCTCAAAGAACTGCTCCACCAGCTCGTAGATGGAGTCATCCATCAGCGGAACGCCCATCTTTTCCAGCATATCGCCGAGAAAATGAAATTTGTGCTTCATGCCTTCCTTGTCAGCCGGAAATACAGAGGGCAGCAGCCACAGGCTGGTGAGCAGGGGCATTAATTCCGCCAGTTCTTTGGCATACTCTGTGTGCAGGGATCCGTCCCGGTTGCCCTCTTCCAGCAGCTCCTGATAATAAGGGGTGAGGATCCGCCTGTTGGATTCGATCATCTCCACCAGAAGCCGGGGATTCCTTGTGAGAGGGATAGCCTGGATGGTCATATCTGTACGGGCTTCGTCAGACTGATTCAGCCGGATTGCTTCCTTAAGCTTCTGCAATCCATTCAGGTCAGAACGATTCCGGACGGCCTCAAAAGGATTATTGGCAGAGAACATCCGGTCGCCCACCGCGTCCATGATCTCTTCCTTTGATTTGAAATGATGGTAGACTGCTCCCTTTGACAGACCGTCCAGTTCATTGACAATGTCCTGGATCGTGGTGTTGTCATAGCCTTTTTCCAGAAAAAGGCGTTGGGCCGCATCAAGAATCTTTTCAACCGTGACTTCCGGATATTTATTTCGGGCCATACCCTGTCCTCCTTTCATTTACATACATTCGTTATGTATTCAGTATATGGGAAAAATGGATGCCTGTCAAGATACATTCGGTTGGTATTTATAAATGATATTGAAAAAGGTGTGAAAGAAGAATGATTTTCCCGTTTACAACCCACCTGTTCTGTGTTATTCTATCTTAATTGTGAGGTGAAAGATATGCCAGAAATTTATTTTGATAACGGAGCGACGACCCGTGTTTTTCCGGAAGTAAAAGAGATTATGTCTGAGGTTCTGGACATAGAATATGGAAACCCTTCATCTATGCATTTGAAGGGATATCATGCGGAACAATATGTGAACAGAGCGAAAGAGGAGATTGCCAGAAGTCTCAAGGTGGAGCCGAAGGAGATTTATTTTACGTCCGGCGGCACGGAGGCCAATAATCTGGCACTCATCGGAACGGCCATGGCCCATAAGAGGACAGGAAAGCACATCATCACTACCTGTATTGAACATGCATCGGTATATAATCCCCTGGGATTTCTGGAGGAGGAAGGTTTTGAGGTGACCTACCTTCCGGTGGATGAGAAGGGGATTGTCAGCCTGGAAGCCTTGCAGGAGGCACTTCGGCCGGATACCTTTCTTGTGTCTGTCATGTGTGTCAACAATGAGATTGGTGCCGTGGAGCCCATCGCTGAGATCGGGCGCATTGTGAAGAAATATGATCCGGAGATTTTGTTCCATACGGATTGTATTCAGGCTTACGGTAAGATGAAGCTTTTCCCTAAAAAATGGAAAGTGGACATGTTGTCTGTCAGCGGCCACAAGATCCACGGCCCGAAAGGGATTGGTTTTCTTTATATTAAGGAAGGAACTAAGATTAAGCCGATCATCTGGGGCGGTAATCAGCAGAAAGGGATGCGTTCCGGAACAGAAAACGTACCGGGGATTGCCGGTATGGGAAAAGCGGCAGAGCTGATTTATAAGGATCACAAAGAAAAGGTGGAGAAGCTCCGGGAGATCAAGGATCATTTCCGGCAGAGGGTCATGGCGGAGATTCCTGATGTGAAAGATAATTCGGGAGAGGCGCCGCACATTGCCAGCATTTCATTTCTGGGCGTGCGAAGCGAGGTGCTGCTTCATTCCCTGGAGGAAAAAGGCATCTATGTGTCCGCCGGATCTGCCTGTTCATCCAACAAGCCGGAAGTCAGCGGAACTCTCCGGGGAATCGGCCTTGATAAAGATCATTATGAATCCACTCTGCGGTTCTCTTTTTCTATCTATAATACGGTGGAGGAAACAGACATTTGTGTGGATGCCCTGAAGGAGATCCTGCCGATACTGCGGCGGTTTACAAGAAGATAAACTGACTGCTGTGCCGATAAGAGCTGTGGACGGCGGCGGTTGGTATCATGATAAAAATGAGAGAAAATGTGAAAGGAGATTTTATGGATTTCAAAGCATTTCTGATTAAATATGCGGAGATTGGCGTTAAGGGAAAGAACCGGTTCCGGTTTGAGGATGCGCTGATCCAGCAGATGCGCTATGCATTGCAGCCGGTGGGAGAGTTCAGTATCCGGAAAGAGTCCGGCCGGATTTTTGTGGACGCTCTGGAAGAATATGACTATGATGAGGCAGTGGAGGCGCTGTCCCGGGTATTCGGCATTGCCGGCATCTGCCCGATCGTGGTGGAGGAAAATAAAGATTTTGACCACATTGCAGCGGTGGTCTGCGATTATGTGGGAGAGCGGTATGAAAACCGGGCTTTTTCTTTTAAGGTAAATGTGAGAAGAGCCGATAAGAAATATCCGATCAAGTCTATGGAAGTGGCGGCTCTGCTGGGCGAGAAACTGCTGGAACGGTATGAGGAAGAAGGCCTCCATGTGGATGTCCATGAGCCGGATGTACTGCTCACCGTAGAAATCCGCGATAAAGTGTACATTTATTCCGATGAGATACCGGGACCGGGCGGTATGCCGGTGGGGACCGGAGGAAGAGCTATGCTGCTGCTTTCCGGCGGTATCGACAGTCCGGTGGCGGGCTACATGATTTCAAAAAGAGGAGTGAGTCTGGAGGCGACTTATTTCCACGCGCCGCCGTACACAAGCGAGAGGGCAAAGCAGAAGGTGGTTGATCTGGCAAAACTCATTGCCCGTTATACGGGACCGATCACTTTGCACGTGGTCAATTTTACGGATATTCAGATGGCCATTTATGAGAAGTGCCCGCACGATGAACTGACCATCATCATGCGCCGTTATATGATGAAGATTGCGGAACATTTCGCGAAAGAGAGCGGATGTCTGGCCCTGGTAACCGGAGAGAGCATCGGACAGGTGGCAAGCCAGACCATGCAGAGTCTCTATGTGACCAACGAAGTCTGCGAGATGCCGGTGTTCCGGCCGTGTATCGGCATGGATAAGCAGGATATCGTGGAGCTTTCCGAGCGCATCGGTACTTATGAGACGTCAATTTTGCCATATGAGGACTGCTGTACCATTTTTGTGGCAAAGCATCCGGTGACAAAGCCGCGGCTTGACGTGATCAGGAAGTCAGAGAGAAAGCTTGATGACTGTATCGATGAGCTGTTGAAAACCGCCATTGAGACAGAAGAAGTGATAAAAGTTCACGCGCACTAAATGCGGAACAGAAAAATCCCGGAGCCTGTGGCTCCGGGAATGGTATTTTTAAGAAATCGGATATCTGTGCTGTCGGATTATTATTCTTCTGTCACGATGTACGGCTGCAGCTGTTCGAGAATCTCATCCATGTTGTCGGCGTTATGAATATTTAAGTCGATTGGCTTGGAGATATCCAGACTGAAGATGCCCATAATGGATTTGGCGTCAATCACATAACGGCCGGAAACTAAGTCAAACTCAGCGTCAAAACGATTGATGACATTGACGAAAGTTTTAACCTTATCAATAGAATTTAAAGAGATTTTTACTGTTTTCATTGGACATATCCTCCTCGGGTTTTCTAATAATTATATTGTAATTATAGTACCTTTTTCAGACACAAAAGTCAATAGAAAGACCTGTTTTACAGGGGGGATATTCCGGCGTTCCGGAGGGAAAATTCTGGCGGCGCCGGGCGCGGGACCAGGAAAGGATCACAGCAAAAAATGCGGGAAAGAAAGACCGGGAAAAGGGAGGCGATACATTGGGAGAAACTTTAAAAGCGGCGTTCCTGACCCTCGGCTGCAAGGTCAACCAGTATGAGACCGACGCCATGCGGGAACTCTTAGAGACAGCAGGTTATGATATCGTGGATTTTAAGGATCCGGCGGATGTTTATATTATCAATACCTGTTCTGTGACCAATATGGCGGACAGAAAAAGCCGCCAGATGATTCATCGTGCCAGAAAACATAATCCGGATGCCGTCATTGTGGCAGCGGGCTGCTATGTTCAGTCGGCGGAGGAGGAACTGAAAGCAAAAGAGACCGCCGATGTGCTCATTGGCAATAATAAGAAGAAGAACATCGTCCGGATTCTTGATGAATATTTCCAAAAAAGAGAGAAAACCTCGGAAGTACTCGATATTTCCGCCACAAAAGAATATGAATCCCTGACGATCCATAAGGTAAGTGAGCATACGAGAGCATATATTAAAATACAGGACGGATGCAATCAGTTCTGCTCTTACTGCATCATTCCTTATACCAGGGGACGAATCCGGAGTAAACGTCCGGAGGAGGTGATCCGGGAGATCCGGACGCTGGCGGAAGAAGGATACCGGGAGGTGGTGCTTACCGGCATCCATCTTAGTTCTTACGGAATGGATTTTGAGGGAGAAAAGAATGTCAATCTGTTAAGTATCATTCAGAAAGTGCAGAAGATTGACGGCATTGACCGGATTCGTCTGGGTTCTCTGGAACCGAGGATCATCACAGAAAAATTCGCGCAGGGATTAAAGGAATGTGATAAAGTCTGCCCGCATTTTCATCTGTCCCTCCAGAGCGGCTGTGATGAGACGCTGAAGCGGATGAACCGGAAGTATACCACGGAAGAATACCGGAAGGCTCTCGCCATTCTCCGGAACACTTTTGAACACCCGGCTCTCACCACGGATGTGATCGTGGGATTTGCCGGAGAGACGGAGGAAGAATTTGAAAAGACAAGGGCATATCTGGAGGAGATTAACCTCTATGAGATGCATATTTTCAAATATTCCGTGCGGAAGGGCACCCGTGCAGAAAAAATGCCCGGACAGGTGCCGGAAGACATCAAGACAAGACGGTCGGCAGTGCTTCTCGCCATGGCCGAAAGACACAAAAAAGACTTCGAACAGTGGTATATTGGAAAAGAAGAGAAGGTACTGCTGGAAGAAATGGTCGAGATCAATGGTACAAAATACATGCAGGGACACACAGAACGTTATGTGAAAGTTGTAGTGAAATTTGACGAAAATCTTAAAATTTTGCGACAAAATAATATAATTGTGGTGAAAATTCAAGGTTTTATAGATGAAAATTTACTGTATGGAAAAGTTTCGATTGAATTTTAACCAGACTCATAGTAGAATAATTTATGAGTGCAAATCTGTAAAAGGAGGTTAACATGGGTAGAAATAATACACAGTTTTTTCAGGTAGTCAAAGAACAGGAATATGACGTTGCGTCTATTTTGAAGGATGTCTATGAAGCCCTGAAAGAAAAAGGATATAATCCGATTAATCAGATTGTGGGTTATATTATGTCCGGAGACCCGACGTATATTACCAGTCATAAGAATGCCAGAAGCCTGATTATGAAAGTAGAACGAGACGAGATTCTGGAAGTTTTATTTGAAAACTATATTGATACTCAGTTAAAGTGATATGAAGGAACGTTGGATGGGTCTGGACTTCGGGTCAAAGACTGTCGGCGTCGCCGTGAGCGATTCGTTAGGGATCACTGCCCAGGGCGTGGAGACGATCACCAGGAAGTCCGGTAAGAAACTGAGGCAGACACTGGCAAGAATTGAGGCATTGATAGAAGAATATCAGGTTGAAAAGATTGTGCTTGGATTACCAAAGAATATGAACAATACACTGGGCGCGCGTGCGGATGAAACAGCAGCGTTTCAGGAGATGCTGGAGCGGAGAACAGGACTTGAGGTCATATTATGGGATGAAAGGCTGACGACAATGGAATCAGAACGTATTCTTATGAGTGGCGGCGTGAGAAGAGAACACCGTAAGGAACGGATTGACTGGATGGCGGCAGCACTCATTTTGCAAAGTTATATGGATTCCCATCCGGTCCCGGACAGGTGATAACGGGTCGGCAGAACGGAAGAGAGAGGTTGGAATGAAAAAGTATGAGAGTATTCCATTTCTGACGGACGACGGTTTGGAAATCGAATTCTGCGTCATAGAACAGACCAGGATCAACGGGGTGAACTATCTGCTCGTTTCCGATGATTTGAATGAATCGGAAGGGGAAGACGATGAGGAGACCCTCGTTTATATCATGAAGGAGAGTGCCGAGGAGGAAAACGGCATGAAGACCTATGAGATGGTGGAAGATGAGGCAGAGCTTGCGTCGGTTTTCAAAATTTTTGAACAGTTGATCGAAGATATGGATTTGGAGGCAGAATAACAGGTCTCCGGATGTGGCAGCAGGACCCGGAGATGATTTACCTAAAATAAAATATGGAATTTATGGACTTTTGCTGCGAACACCGGACTGACTGGTTCGTTCTGCTTTTTTGAAAGTGAGGAAGAACGGAGGTAGTAACTTGAAAGCAACGGGAAATCAGTCGGTAAAAATAATACCTCTCGGAGGATTAGAGCAGATTGGCATGAATATTACCGCATTTGAGTATGAAGACAGTATTATTGTGGTAGACTGCGGTCTGGCTTTTCCGGACGAAGAGATGTTAGGAATAGATTTGGTAATACCGGACATTACGTATTTGAAGGAGAATGCGTCCAAGGTGAAGGGACTTGTCATCACCCATGGACATGAGGACCACATTGGCGCCATTCCCTATGCGTTAAAGGAACTGAACATGCCTATCTACGCCACAAAGCTTACGATGGGCCTGATTGAAAATAAATTAAAAGAACATAATCTTTTAAGAAGTACCAGAAGAAAAGTGGTCAAACACGGACAGTCCATCAATCTTGGCTGTTTCCGTATTGAATTTATCAAGACAAACCACAGTATCAGCGATGCGGCGGCGCTGGCGATTTATACGCCGGCCGGCATCATCGTGCATACAGGCGATTTTAAGATTGACTACACGCCGGTTTTTGGCGACGCCATCGACCTTGGCCGGTTTGCGGAACTTGGAAAGAAAGGTGTGCTGGCGCTCATGTGCGAGAGTACCAATGTGGAAAGAGAAGGGTACACTCCATCTGAGCGGACCGTGGGAAGAACGCTCAATCATCTCTTTGATGAGAACAGCGGACACAGAATCATTGTGGCGACCTTCGCGTCCAACGTGGACCGGGTGCAGCAGATCATCAACTGTGCTTATAAATACGGCAAAAAGGTTGTTGTGGAAGGAAGGAGCATGGTCAACACCATCTCCACAGCCGCAGAACTTGGCTATATTAAGATTCCGGAGAACACCCTCATCGGTATCGAGGAGATGCGGAATTATGTCGATGAACAGATTGTACTCATTACAACAGGAAGCCAGGGCGAGACCATGGCAGCGTTGAGCCGGATGGCGGCGTCCACCCACAGAAAGGTATCCATCAAACCGGGAGATGTGATCATTTTCAGCTCTCATCCGATACCGGGCAATGAAAAGGCTGTATCCAAGGTCATGAATGAACTGGCCAAGAAAGGTGCCAGCGTGATTTTCCAGGATACCCATGTATCCGGACATGCCTGCCAGGAAGAGATCAAGCTTCTCTATACCCTGACGAAGCCGAAATACGCAATCCCGATTCACGGAGAATACCGCCACCTGAAACGGCACAAAGACCTTGCCATCGAGATGGGGATTCCGAAGGAGAATGTCATCATTCTCCAGTCCGGGGATGTACTCTCCATTTCTGAGGAGAAGGCTGCTGTCATCGGCCGGGTGCCGGCACAAGGTATTTTAGTAGATGGTCTGGGCGTCGGCGACGTGGGTAATATCGTATTGCGCGACAGACAGCATTTGTCACAGAATGGTCTGTTCATCGTGGTGGTTACTCTTGATCGTTATAATAACATGCTGCTGGCAGGTCCGGATATCGTATCCAGAGGATTTGTCTATGTGAGAGAAAATGAACAGCTCATGGAAGCGGCAAAGAATGTTGTGAGAGATACCCTGGAACACTGCAGTGCCAAAAATATCACAGACTGGACAAGAATCAAGACTGCTATCCGGGATGATCTGGGAGGATTTATCTGGAAGAAAATGAAGAGAAGTCCGATGATTCTTCCAATCATCATGGAAGTGTAGCCAGCACTGTGCAGTTAGCAAAATATGCGGCTGTGCAGTCAATGGACATGCAGATCAGGCAGAAAGGCGCAGACCCATGGGAACAGAAGAAAAGGAAGAGGAAATATTTCCGGAACTGACGGAGATTCTGGACAGGACCAGGGAGCTGACAGCTCTTTTGAAAAGGACAGAAAGTTATCAGAATTACTGCAGAGATCTTGCGAAGCTCAAAGAGAGGCCGGATCTTTACAGTCAGCTGAATGTGTTCCGGCGGCGGAATCTGCAGCTGCAGATACTGAGCGATACAGAAGACTATGACGACAAGACAGAGGAACTGCAGAAAGAATATAAAAATATTCTCATGGAATCTGTGGTCATGGATTTTCTCACATCGGAGCAGGCGGTGTGCAAGCTGCTCCGGAAGGTCTATGATGTACTGTACAAAGAGATAGACCTGGATATTTCCTATATGGACGAAGAATAAAGAAGCATAAGATACGGGAAGGAGCAGATACTATGGCAAATAAAGTAATCCGATTTATCGTGAAGGCCTTATTTTACATTTTTATCGCGCTCCTTCTCGTTTATTTGTTTGTACAGATGCGGCAGGTGGGTTATCAGATTTTTTCCGATAAGGCCAAGGACAGTCCGGAAGTGGCTAAGGAGATGGTTCTCACGGTGACGGAGGACGAATCTCTGCTGGAGATAGGAAAGGACCTGGCCAGCAAGGACATTATCAACAATGCCTATATTTTTGCGGCGGCGCTTCGCTGCTCCGAAGGATATAAAAATATCCAGGCGGGAGAATATGTCATAAATTCTTCCCAGCGGCCGTCGGAGATTCTTGCCACACTGACGCATAAAGGAGAGCAGGACGAGGGATGATGGATAGAGAGCGTGTTCTGGATTTCATCCGTTCCTTCAGCGTGGACAGAGGTTCAGACAGTTTAAAAGCCATTGAGGCGGAGGCTGTCCGGGACCGTGTTCCCGTGATTCGGAGAGAAACCCGGGAGTTACTTAGAATAGTATTGCAGATGAAAAAACCGGAGAAGATTCTTGAGGTTGGTGCAGCCATAGGATTTTCTTCGGTTTTTATGGGTGAAAATACTCCTTCCTCCACTAAGATCACCACCATTGAGAATTATCCGCCCCGCATTGCGCGGGCAAAGGCGAATATTGCCATGGCAGGGATGGAGGAGCGCATCACGCTGCTGGAAGGGGATGCTGCCGACTGGCTGAAAAAGCTTGACGACAGTTATGATTTTATATTTATGGATGCTGCCAAGGGACAGTATATACATTTTCTGCCGGATGTTCTGCGGCTGCTGCCAAAGGACGGGGTTTTGATCTCGGACAACGTGCTGCAGGACGGGGATATTTTTGAATCCCGGTACGGCATCCGCAGAAGAAACCATACCATTCACAGCAGGATGCGGGAATATTTATTTGCTCTGACGCATAATGATACATTGGATACCGTCATACTGGAGACGGGGGACGGCATGACCATCAGTGTGAAGAAATAACAGATGTTGCCACGAAGCGGCAGAAGACAGTGATTGCACAGCGATGCAGCAGAATGCCACAGGAAATGGCGACCGTCTGAAAACGGAGGAAAATATGAGAAATACAGAGTTACTGATACCAGCCAGCAGTCTGGAAGTGTTAAAGACTGCGGTTCTTTACGGGGCGGACGCAGTGTACATCGGAGGAGAAATGTACGGGCTTCGCGCCAAAGCGAAGAATTTTCCGAAAGAAGATATGGAGGAAGGTATCCGGTTTGCCCACAGCCGCGGTGTGAAAGTGTATGTCACGGCGAACATTGTGGCCCACAACGGAGATTTGAAAGGCATCCGGGAGTATTTTACAGAGTTAAAAGCCATGGAGCCGGATGCGCTGATCATTTCAGATCCGGGCGTGTTTACCATTGCACGGGAAGTGTGCCCGGAGATCGATGTGCATATTAGCACTCAGGCCAACAGCACCAACTACGCCACGTATAATTTCTGGTATGCGCAGGGGGCCAGCCGGGTGGTAGCGGCCAGGGAACTGTCCCTTTATGAGTTGAAGGAGATACGGGAGCACATCCCGGAGGAGATGGAGATTGAAGCTTTTGTCCACGGTGCCATGTGCATTTCCCATTCCGGACGTTGCCTGCTCAGTAGCTATTTTACCGGACGCAACGCCAATATGGGTGCCTGTACCCATCCATGTCGCTGGAAATACTATGTCATGGAAGAAAGCCGGCCGGGAGAGTTTTTGCCGGTAGAGGAAAATGAGAGGGGCACGTACATTTTCAATTCCAAGGATTTGTGCATGATCGAGCATGTGCCGGATCTCATTGAAGCCGGCGTGGACAGCTTCAAGATTGAAGGCAGAATGAAAACGGCCCTCTATGTGGCGGCAGTTACAAGAACGTACCGGAGAGCCATCGATGATTACCGGAAATCACCGGAACTTTATCAGCAGAATCTCGATTATTACCGGGAGGAGATCGCTAAATGTACTTACCGGCAGTTTACCACGGGATTTTATTATGGTAAAACGGATGAAAATGCCCAGATTTACGATGCTAACACTTACATCAAAGAATACACTTATATTGGCATTGTCCAGGAGACAGACGAGAGAGGGTTTGTAAAGATCTATCAGAGAAATAAATTTTCTGTCGGGGAAGAAATTGAAATCATGCTTCCTGACGGGACAAACCTTGAGCGGAAGGTTCTTGCCATGGAAGATGAGAACCGTCAGCCGGTGGAATCCGCTCCACATCCGAAACAGGAGATATGGATCGATTTCGGAGAGCCCCTCAAAGAAGGATGGCTGCTCCGTCGGAAAGAATAGCTGCCGGCGCACAGGCGGCCTGTCTGCCCGTGTATCTGGCAGACGGGGAAAACTGTCTGGCGGACGAAAAACCGCCGGCAGAAAATGAACAGAAAATGTGGAACAGTGTCCATCCTGTGCGGCATATACTGATAAGGAACACGGGTTTCGGAGCTTTACATGCGGTCATTCAAGAAGCCTTTGAAGGCAGAGGAAGAGAGAAAGTATCTGAAAATGTACCGTGATGGAGATGAGACAGCGAAAGAAAAGCTGATTGAACATAATCTGAGACTGGTAGCGCATATCGTGAAGAAGTATAACTCTCAGGACCGGGACCTGGATGATTTGATTTCAATCGGAACCATCGGCCTCATAAAGGCCGTCAACACCTTTGATGAAAAGAAAGGCGGCCGTCTGGTGACCTACGCCGCAAGATGCATAGAAAATGAGCTTCTTATGATGCTCCGGCAGGAAAAAAAGCTTCTCAGAGAGGTTTCTCTTTACGAGCCCATCGGGACGGACCAGGAGGGGAATCACATCAGCCTTCTGGATATCATCTGTACGGATGAGGCGGCCATGATCGAGCAGTTTATCCACAGGCATTATCTCGGACAGCTTGGCGGGATGGTGGATCGTCTTTCAGATCCTAGGGAAAAGGAGATCATCATAAAACGTTATGGCCTCATGGGAGGAGAGCCGCGTACTCAGAAAGAGGTGGCGGCGGAACTTGGCATTTCCCGTTCTTACGTGAGCCGTATTGAGAAGCGGGCGCTTCAGAAGCTGAAAGAGTGTTATGAGGAGCGGATGTGACTGTGAGAATGAGGAACGGCCGTACAAAAAGGCTGTATCTGCCTTGTCAGGCAGCCACAATAATTTAGGAGAAAATTATGTTTGAATCACTATATCCTGACAAATATCAAAAATCTACCTATGAAATTAATTTTGAGCAGTTATATGAACAGGGCTTTCGGGGCATCCTTTTTGATATCGACAATACCCTCGTTCCCCACGGAGCGCCGGCGGATGAACGCGCCATAGAGCTGTTCCGGCGGCTTCATGCTCTGGGCTTTAAGACCTGCCTTATCTCCAACAATAAGGAGCCGCGGGTGAAAAGTTTCTGTGAGCAGGTGGATTCCATGTACATTTATAAGGCGGGAAAACCTCTGCCGAAGGGATATACAGAAGGAATCCGGCGGATGGGAACGAGAAAAGAGAACACGCTTTTTGTGGGCGATCAGATATTCACGGATGTTCTCGGAGCAAAACGTGCCGGTATCTACACGATTCTGGTGGGACCTATTCATCCGAAGGAAGAAATACAGATTGTCCTCAAACGATATCTGGAAAAAATCGTTCTTCATTTCTATTTTAGAACTCTTAAGAAAAAAAGAGTTGAAAAATAGGGTCTTTTATTATAAAATGAGTTGTAAGAATGATTTAGAACAGTTGTAAGGAGGATTTCAGATATGATTTCTGCAGGCGATTTTAAGAACGGCTTGACCATTGAAGTAGAAGGAAATGTATATCAGATTGTTGAATTTCAGCATGTAAAACCTGGAAAGGGAGCAGCCTTCGTAAGAACGAAGATGAAGAACATCAAGAGCGGCGGTGTTGTTGAGAAGACCTTCCGTCCGACTGAGAAGTTCCCGCAGGCGCATATCGAGAGAAAAGAGATGCAGTATTTATATACAGACGGTGACTTATATTATTTCATGGACGGAGAGACATTTGATCAGATCGGTCTTAATCAGGATGCCATTGGTGATGCCCTGAAGTTTGTTCGTGAGAACGATAACGTGACAATGGTTTCCCACAACGGAGAGATCTTCGCAGTGGAACCGCCAATGTTCGTGGAACTGGAAGTTACAGAATGCGAGCCGGGAGAGAAAGGCAACACAGCAACCGGCGCAACCAAACCATGTACTGTAGAGACTGGCGCAGTCGTATACGTACCGCTCTTTGTTAATCTTGGTGACAAGTTAAAGATTGATACAAGAACCGGAGAATACTTATCAAGAGTATAATTTTTACATGTAAAGAGAAACACATACAGGCGAAAATCAATCCTTGATTTTCGCTTTTTACTTTTATCCAGAGTACCTGTTTTGTGGTGTTTGGAACAGATTATAAAGAGAACATAAGAACAGCGGTATGTTCAGGAGGTTAATATGAAAAAAGGTGTAATGAAATATTTGCAGTATGCGGTGGTTCTGGTAATAGTCGTCGTTTTGTTATGCGGCATTTTTTCCATTTTAAAGAGACTGACCGGAACGTCATCCACCGATGATCTGAGCACAGGAGGTTCTGGTCAGCAGTCAGAGAAGAATATAGAAGAGGAAGCGGACAACAGTGTGCCGATCACGGATTTATCCGTGGGAGCACCGGCTACCAACATCCGTGTGGGAGAAACCATGCAGCTGGATATCTCCTATGAGCCGAAGAACGCTACCAACACGAAGCTGGAATGGAGCTGCAGTGAAGAGGGGCTGGTGTCCGTATCCGAGGATGGCGTTTTGACACCGGCAAAAAACAGTGCGAAACATACCGTGGAAGTGACGGCGAAAACGACGGACGGTTCTGATCTTTCCACGACTTTTGAACTGAGAATTTATCCGGAAATTGATCCGTCCAAACCGATGGTGGCCATCACCATGGATGACGGTCCGAATCCGGATACCACAAATAAGATTCTTGATGTCTTTGAAGACAATTATGCCAAGGCTACTTTCTTCTGTCTTGGAGAAAATGCCGGCTACTATCCGGAAACTGTCCAGAGAGAATATGAGCTGGGCATGGAAGTGGGAACTCACACCCAGAGCCATAAGCAGCTTACGACTTTGTCCGGTTCTGAGTTGACCAATGAGATTCAGGAATCCGTGGACGCCATTAAAAAGGCCACCGGTGTAGCGCCGATACTGATGCGTCCGCCATACGGAGCTATCAATAAAGAAGTTTTGGCAGAAGCCAAAAAACAGGGCCTTTGCGCGGTGAACTGGTCTCTCGATACGGAAGACTGGAAGACAAAGAACGCGGATGACACCTATAAGATGGTCATGACTGCCACCGATGGAGATGTGGTCCTTCTCCACGATATCCATGAGTATAATATCAATGCGGTAGAGCGTTTTGTGCCGGATTTGATCGCGGAGGGCTACCAGCTGGTGACTGTCTCCGAGATGTACGCAGCCAGAGGCGAGACTCTGGATCCGGGAACCATTCATTACCGCACGGATCCTACCACAGAGGCAGCGCCGGAAACCACGGCGGCCGGAGATGAGGACGGCGCAGCAGCCGGTACAGCTTCTGGCAGCACAGCCGATGAGGATGATGATACTGCGGCTGCAACAACTGCAGCAGAATAAGCGCATGAAAGAAAGGACAGCGGGGGAGAACTTTGTGAAATGACAAATGAACGATATCAAAAAGGACGATATCATAATGACTACAGTCCCCGTTACCAGGAACCTTATGATATCTACGAAAAGGCGAAGCTTCATATGAAGAGGCGTCGGAAAGAGGAAAAAAGGCGAAAAGAAGAGACAGAAAAATAAAGTACCAGAACAGAGAAAAGGGCGAAGCCAAAATGAAGCTTCGCCCTTTTTCTGAAATGCGCATGATCGGAATCTGTAATATATTTTTATTCCATGTCAGTGTGATGCATCTCGTTTTGACGGTGTCAATCTTTCTGTCTCTGCTGGAATATGAACATGGCCAGCGATGCCAGGATAATAATTCCGTAACCGATGAAACTCAGATAGTCCGGAATCTGCCCCAGGAAAATAAATCCCAGCGCAGTGGCAAAGATGATCTGCGAATAATCGTAGATGGAGATATCCCGTGCCGGTGCATAGGTGTATGCCGCCGTGATGGTAAACTGTCCTCCGCTGGCAAACAGCCCAGCCAGAAGCAGACAGCCCAGCTGGTAAAGACTCATCGGATGAAAATCAAAAATCAGGTATGGCAGTGTCACCAGACAGGAAAAGGCCGAGAAAAAGAGAACGATAAACGGTCCCTTCACGCCGTGGGTCCCGAGAATCCGCACATAAGTATAGGCGATACCGGCGCCCAGACCGCCCAGAAGTCCGATGAAAGCCGGCAGCGATGTCGTAAACATGCCCAGTCCCGGCTTGATAATAAAAAGACTGCCGATAAATGCCGTGATCACGCAGGCCGCCGCGAACGGATGAACCTTTTCTTTTAGTAAGATCAAAGAAAACAGAATCGCGAAGAATGGCGACAGTTTATTGAGGATCGACGCGTCTGCCAGCACCAGATGGTCGATGGCGTAATAATTGCACAGGATTCCCATGGTGCCGAAAATGGAACGCAGCAAAAGTGGTTTCAGCGCTCCCTTCGGTACTTTAATGGGCGTGTGGCTTCTTCGAAGCGCGATCAACGCAAAAAACACTGCCACAAAATTCCGGAAAAAACTCTTCTCAATGGAAGGCAGATCTCCTGCAAACCGCACCATCATATTCATCAGTGCGAAACAGAATGCGGAACAGATGATCAGCACAATTCCTTTGTTTTTCTGACTCATAAAGCATCTTCCTTCTTGTAAAATAATTTTAACTTCTGTATTATTATATGCATTTCTTTTTCCGGATGCAAGAGCATCGATTTGGAAGTGTTTATAATCTGCTTTATATTATCAAAATCACTATCCCTGCAAAGAACTTGCCAGTACGAGTTCTGTCTGTTATAATGTACTACAAATAAAGAATACAAATGCGCAAACAAAAAAGGGGATGAGCGAAAATGAAAAAAATGATACGGATTGTTTCCTGCGTTATTTTATCATTGATAGTACTGATTATGGCAGTGATGATTTATAGTGGCTATTTTCGGGACAGGCATCAGGGAAAAAACGGATCTATTGCTCCGGAACATAGTTCCGATACTTCCCATACAGCCTCCGCCGGTTCACCGGAAACGGGGACCGAAGAGAAAAATATTATCCTGGACATATCCTCGGATTTTGAGTTCGCGTACAGATGCGGCACGGTGGAAGAGCTGAAGAGCCATTCTGATGTAATTATAAAAGGGGCGGTCATGGCGCAGCGGCCGTGGGTCAATGATGAGGCGACCATCGGTACCGATTACACAGTGCAGGTGGAAGAATGTTACCGGGGAGAAATGAAAAAGGGAGATACTGTTACTGTCAGCAATCTGGGCGGCGACATACTGGCCCGGGAATATTTTGAGAAACAGGATGATCCAAAGGCAGAAGAGTTCAGAGAAGAGATGGAGAAAGATCCTGACAATACTTACGTGCGTTTTCGCTGTGACGGAGCCTGGCTGCCGGAAGAAGGAAAAACATATTTCTGGTTTTTGGAGGCAGATACAGAGCAAGAAAACAGGATCTATAATCCGGTGAATGTTTATGAAGGTATTTATGTGATAGAAGGAGAAAATGTCAACCGCTATATGCCGGATGCAGCGGAAATACCGGGAGCGGCAGACTTCGAAAATCAGATGTCCCTGTCGGACATGGAGCAGCGCATCATAGATGGAACAGAAAATCAATTTGTAGATAAAAATAAATATTTTCCGGAAACTATCTGTAAAAAGTAAGCTTTTTTACCGGGGATAAACGGCAAAAAAGGGGAAAGCTTTAAAAAATTTTGTTGAAATTAAAAAGTGGAAATGTTATCATATATTATAATAGTACTAATAAATTGTAATATGAAGAGAGGGTGCGCATTTGAGAACAAGATTAAGTCAGACAGAGCATGAAATTATGGAATTTTTCTGGGACGCGCAGAAAGAATACGATTTCAAAGAGTTAATGCAGCATTTTAATGAAGAAGGCGGAAAAGAGTGGAAGAAGCAGACGCTCAACACATTTTTAAGCCGCCTTCTGGATAAGGGCCTGCTGAAACGCCGGATGGAAGGGCGGAAAGCATACTACCGCTACCGCCTGGACCGGAAGCAGTACGAGCAGGAGAAGGCGAAAGAAGTGCTGGAGAACGGCTATGACGGTAAAATCTCCCACTTTATCGCGGCGCTGACCGGAAACGACAGCATCTCAGACGCTGACGAGCAGGAACTGATGGATTATATTCAGAAGATGTAATACTATGTATGAAGATAATCTCTTACAATGCTGTTTATTCACAAAATTGTAAGAGATTTTTTGTTGCTTTTCTGTAGAAGGTAATATCAGATGAAAACACGCCAAATAGTAAATATTGTTTTTTTGTCTCGGTGCTACGTTTGTATTTTGCAAAAAATTTCTTTTTATTATCGATGGTAAAAAGGGGAACTTTGATAAAATTAAATCTTGGCTGACAGGAGTACAAATTCCTCTTAGCTACACGTGGAGTCAGAAAGGATCAAGAAAATAATCAATATGAATAAATTAAAAAAGTTGTTTTCTTTAAAACGGATTTTGTTATTTAGCATACTTCTCATCCTGGGTAGTTTTATACAAAAATCTTCACCGGTTATACATCCTGATACTCCGTTCATCTATGAATTTGGAATAGCACTTCCGTGGGTGTGTATTTATATGGATAAGGGGTATGGTTTGCTATATTTTTGGGAATGTTTGTTCCATAAAGGATATTTGGGAATAGAAATCTTTCCACAATACATCCTGCTATGCGCTGTGGTTCTCGATCTTCTGCTTTCTTTTAAGAATTGGAAACAATTCATAAAATCGTAAGAGATTGTTTTCGTTTTTGTGATCAAGTTTCGGGGGATTAATGCTATACTTTCAGTATTAATGCACGGTCGTATCTGTATCTTTTCGCAAGAGAAGGCAGTACGCTGAAATTATTTTGTACGAAAGAGAGAGGAGAGTATGGCGTTGCAGATGGTGATGACCCTGGCTGGTACATTTCCGGTGCTGGGGTATATGTTTGTGAAAAAAATATATGGGGAGAAAATCAGGGCGCGGTATTACGTGTATATGCTTCGGCTGGCTGTCCTGTTTTTTCTGTGTCCGTTTCAATATTTTAAATTTCATCTTCCGGTGTCATGGATAGAAGTTTTCGACATTCAGCTTTACTGGGACGTGCTTATGAAGAAGCTGTTCGGATATTCTTTTGTGAGTATTCGCTCGGGCGACGGATTTTATTATATTATTTCTGAGAAATATTTTTATCTGTGGATTCTCTGGTTTGTTATCGTTGCGGCAGGGCTGCTGATCTATCTGTTCTGGTATTTGTATATGAAGCGGAAGATCATGCGACACAGCGTGGAGTGGGAAGTTTCAGGAAGAGGCCCGGCTGTGCAGGACCGGAAGGAAAACAGGAAGAATCGATTGTGGCGGGAAAGGACGGTCAAAATATATAAAAATGACAAGGTGAATGGCCCCTGTACCATCGGCTGGCTGCGGCCGGGTATCCTGCTTCCTGACCGCGAATATGAGGAATCAGAGATGGAATGGATCCATTTTCACGAGATGACGCACATCCGGCACAGAGACATTTTCTGGAAGCTGCTGTGCATCCTTGTGTGTATTCTTCACTGGTATAATCCGTTTGCCTGGTATTTACTCTGTCAGTACGGCAAAATGAGTGAATATTATTGTGATGAGAAATGTATGGAAGGCAGGAGCATGGAGGAGAAAAAAGACTATGCCATGTTTCTTGTGCGGGAAGCGGTGGATAAAAAAGCCGGTGCGCCTGTCAATTATCTGTCGGAAAGGGGAAAGAAAATGAAGGAAAGAATCCGTTTTATATTATACGGAGGTAAAAAGAAAAGAATGGCTGTACTGACCGTCGGCGTTCTGGTACTCTGTTTGAGCAGCCTGTCAGTGTTTGCTTATATGCCGCCGTATGAAGATCTGGATCCGATGGAAGAAAATGGATATTATCTCAATGAATTTGAGATGAAAGAAATGGAGTTAGACACCGATCTTAATTATGATTTCAGCCACAGCGACATACTGTATTTTGATGAAGATGGAAATCCTGTTTCGGGCGTGGAAGAAAGAAATGTACAGCCATACACAAATTGCAGCCACAGCAGAACAGAAAAATACAAGAAGGTGAAACATATCCGACTGGATAACGGCGGCTGCAAGGTGAAGGAGATTGAAATTACAAAATGTAAAAACTGCGGAGCAATTGTGAAAAAAGAAGTTTTGTCCGTGACGAAGCGGAAGAAATGCCCGCACTGAATCAATTATAAACAATATAACAAAAATCAGATGCAAAAAAGATATGGCGTAGTAGTCATATCTTTTTTTCTTGACGATGAAAAATGATTGTACTACAATATAATTAGTATAAGTAATACATAAGAGCGAAGAGAGGGATGATGATATGAAAAATGATAGGGATTTATAAGATGTATTGCAATTCGAACTGAAAAGCAGTAAGAATTATGCAGTAGCAAGGTTTGAGCGAAGAATCGTGAAAGGATGTGTGTTGAATGATATTAAAAAAGAGGATGTTATTCGGATTGATTGGAAGTTTTGTCTTGTCGTTTTCTATGAGAATACAGGCGGCTGATATAAAAAATGTTCCGAACTATATGCAGCCAGATTCTGTGATTATTTATGATAATGAATTGAATTATCAATGTGAGAAAGGAGGAGAAGCAGATAACTCCAAGCAGGAGATTAGCGATGTTGAGCCTTTTCCGGGAATGAAAGCGGTTTATGATGATGAAGGATTATTAAGAAATGTGTATTATCCTGATGGAGATGGGGGTTATCAATTAAGTCCTCCGATTACCACTTATAATAATACTGGAGTCAGAAAAAAGGGATCAGGTAAATGGGAGTATGGTAAATGTTTTTTGAACTTTAAAGCAGATAAAGTTGTTGGAAAGGGACAAATCACTTACTATGGAAAGCCGGATGAGCCGAGTAAGACAAAGTTTAAAGGCGATCACAATGTAAATGGAAAACCATATTATTTAAAAATGGGAGATTGTGCTACAAAATGGAAAGGTGATGATGTTCCAACTGGAGTAAAAGTAAAGGCAAAAAATTTAAAAAATAATAAAGTAAAAACATTTAAAAAAGAAGATTGTGGGGAACTTCCAAACGCTATTTTAGATATTTTTGAAGATGGTACATGGTCCAACAAAGGAATCTGTGGCCTGACAGTTGGAGGTGTTAAAGATAGCGTAGATAACGGAAAGATAGTACATTCATATACTGTGCAATAATCTATATGGCAGGAAAAGGACATTTGTTAATACAATAGTGTTTATTTCCTGCCAATACTATATGAATGAGAATATTAATATATATTGTTTTGGAGGATAATAAAAAATGGTATGTAAAATGAAAAATTGTTTTAAACTGACTTTTGCTATTCTTGTGCTTTTGCTATTGTGTGTTGGTTGTGATATGGGCGGAAATTCAGAAAAAATGCAACCGGAAAGTAACACTGAGGAAAAACAGAAGGAAGAGAGAAATGTTTTGATAGACAATGGATATTTGTCTATTAACTATACTACCAGTGATGATTCCGTGGCTTCAGGGCGGATGATGAATATGTATACATATGATCTGGCAACGGGTGAGTTGACGAACCGTGCGAAGATTCCTTATGATTCTGGCTATGCTCTTGGGGTAACAGATTTGTCTAAGAATAAAGTGTATTATAGCAAGATGGTGGGACGAGATGTAAGGCAGGTAGATCGCTTACATGAATATAATTTGGAAACCAAAAAATCGATATGCCTGGAGGAAGAAAATTGTGCCTACAATGATATTGTTCCCATAGATAATAAATTATTGGTGACAACTGTTCCAGTGCACGCGATAGGAACTGCCATGTTTGATCTGAATTCGGGACAGTTTACCTATTTGTATAACAAAATTTTGAATGAAGATGGTTATGAGGATTTTCCATATGAAACGCAACCGATTGCGTTAAATTATAATTTTAAATATGGAACATTTGTCAATGTAAGCTGCAAGGAAAAGGCGTTGTATAACTTGAAAGTCAGAAGTGGCAAGAAACCTTTAAAATACCATATTTCACTGGTGGATAAGGATTTTAATGTAAAAGGGGATTTTGTGATTGAAGTGAAGTCTTTGTTGAAAAGCGATATTCAGGCTGCGGTTCAGATTACAGACCATACAGTAATGGTCGTAGAGAGGTTCGATGTCAATGAAAAGAAAAAGGGGGTAGAGTCAGAATACAAATATTATATGATTGATTACGAAAAACAAACCTGCAAAGAGATAGAATCTCCTTTTCCTAATATGAAATATGTGAGGAGTATGATAACGGTAGACGAAGGGAAAAGTTATTACATAAAGGGTGATAATTGGAATGGCGATTCGGGACTCTTTTATTATGACTGCGTAACCAATGAACTGAACCCCATCTTACTAGATTATTATGATTATGAGAACGATGTGGATAATCATGTGGTGAATTTTTGTCTGGTAGAAAAATGAGGTAGAAAGAAAGGGTGTGCTTTGAGGGGAGCAGCAATGAAATGTGGTTATTGTGGCCGGGAAATGCTTAAAGGGTACATTCCAACTCCTGCTATCGAATGGATTCCCGCATACGGTAAGAGTAAGATGAGGTATACAGGAGAAAAGGAAGAGGGGTTTCGCCTGGGGAAACAGCATTTTTTTGATATGAAAAAACAGCCGGCATGGTATTGTCCGGCCTGTGATGTGATTACGATTGACTGTAAATGTACAGAATAAAGAGAAGGAAGGATCGTCTGGTCCTTCCTTTTCTTTGCCAAAATATCTGACAAAACAGAAAAATAAAGATAAAATGAGAAAACAAGAGAAAAAAAGAGATAATAAAATATATTTAAAAATATACAGAAAAATAGAGTTTTTTACCGTTTGCAATTATAAGGGAAAAAATCTATTATATGTATTAGCAATTAGCACTCATCAAAATTGAGTGCTAACAATCAAAAAAGATAACAATAGAAGAATTTGTATAGGAGGCATTATTATGAAGTTAGTACCATTAGCGGACAGAGTAGTTTTAAAACAGCTTGAAGCTGAGACAAAGACAAAAACCGGTATTATCCTTACCAGCTCCGCACAGGAGAAGCCACAGGAGGCAGAGGTTGTCGCTGTTGGCCCTGGAACGGATGATGTGAAGATGGAAGTATCCGTCGGACAGAAGGTTATCTATTCTAAATACGCCGGAACTAACGTAAAGATGGATGAAGAAGAATATATCATCGTAAAACAGAGTGATATTCTGGCAGTTGTTGAATATTAGAAGAATCGCATAAAACAGGAGGAATGATTATCATGGCAAAACAGATTAAATATGGCGTTGACGCCAGAAAAGCTTTGGAAGCAGGCGTAAATCAGTTAGCAGATACAGTAAGAGTCACATTGGGACCGAAAGGACGTAATGTTGTACTGGATAAAAGCTTTGGCGCTCCGTTGATCACCAACGACGGTGTTACCATCGCAAAAGATATTGAACTGGAAGATGCTTTTGAGAACATGGGCGCACAGATCGTAAAAGAAGTTGCCACAAAGACCAATGATGTGGCTGGTGACGGTACTACAACCGCTACTGTTCTTGCACAGGCTATGATCAATGCCGGTATGAAGAACCTGGCAGCAGGCGCTAATCCGATCATCTTAAGAAAAGGTATGAAGAAAGCAACAGACGCTGCTGTTGAGGCTATCAGCAAAATGAGCCAGCAGGTTGGCGGCAAAGAGCAGATTGCGAAGGTTGCATCTATTTCTGCCGGTGACGAACAGGTTGGACAGCTGGTTGCAGACGCCATGGAGAAAGTTTCCAAAGACGGCGTTATCACCATTGAAGAATCCAAGACCATGCTCACAGAGCTTGACCTGGTAGAAGGTATGCAGTTTGACCGTGGATACATTTCCGCATACATGGCAACAGATATGGAAAAAATGGTTGCTGAACTGGAAGATCCATATATCCTGATCACAGACAAGAAGATCAGCAATATCCAGGAAATCCTTCCGTTATTAGAGCAGATCGTACAGAGCGGAGCAAAACTCCTGATCATCGCTGAAGATATCGAGGGTGAGGCTCTGACCACATTGATCGTTAATAAATTAAGAGGAACCTTCTCCGTTGTCGGTGTGAAAGCTCCTGGCTACGGCGACAGAAGAAAAGCAATGCTTGAAGATATCGCTATCCTGACAGGCGGCACCGTTATTTCCGAGGAAGTCGGCCTTGAATTAAAAGACGCTACCATGGATATGCTCGGACGTGCAAAATCCGTTAAAGTTGAAAAAGAGAATACCGTTATCGTTGACGGTCTGGGTGATAAAGACGCTATCCAGGCAAGAATCGGCCAGATTAAGAGCCAGATTGAAACCACAACTTCTGATTTCGACAGAGAAAAATTACAGGAGAGACTGGCTAAATTATCCGGCGGCGTAGCTGTTATCCGTGTAGGTGCTGCTACTGAGACAGAGATGAAAGAAGCAAAACTTCGTCTGGAAGATGCTCTGGCAGCCACAAAAGCAGCTGTTGAGGAAGGTATCATCGCAGGCGGCGGATCTGCTTACATCCACGCAGCTAAAACTGTAAAAGAGATGACAAAAGATTTATCCGGTGACGAGAAGACAGGCGCTGAGATCGTTCTCAAAGCTCTGGAGGCTCCTCTGTACCATATCGCAGCCAATGCAGGACTGGAAGGCTCCGTAATCATCAACAAAGTTTACGAGAGCGAAGTTGGCACAGGTTTCGATGCCCTGACAGAGACTTATGTTGACATGATCAAATCTGGTATCATCGACCCTGCTAAAGTTACAAGAAGCGCACTGCAGAACGCTACAAGCGTAGCTTCCACATTACTGACCACAGAATCTGTTGTGGCTGATATCAAGGAAGAGACACCTGCAGCAGGAGCTCCGGCCGGCGGAATGGGAATGATGTAATGTAACTATTCAGCCATGCGCCTTCAGAGCGAAAAATAGCGTTGCAAGTTTACTTGCAGAAGCATTTTTGCTCTGAAAGGCATATGGCGCTTAGCCAAAACTGAGGATTTAGTTGCGTAAGCAGCGGAAAAGCAGCGATAGCTGCGAATCCGAAGTGGATGGCTGAATAGTGCGAAGGTTCGGCAGATGCGGGAGCGCGAAGCGCGTAGCATCTGGCTTTCGTCACAAAGCCCCGGACAGCGGCTGAAAACACAAATAAATAAAATCAAACCAGGAGATGCGTGGTTTATCCCGCATCTCCTGATTTAGTTTTGGCGGAACTTTTTATGATGTAAAAGCCTCCCTGCGCTGATGGTTGCGTTTACCTGGGAAAATTGGTAAAATGATAATAAAATATGTACAGGGAGGGAAAGACATGATTGTAAAGCAGGTTACCGTTCGGGTAGAGAACCGAGAAGGCAAGTTAAAAGAAGTGATGGATATTCTTGGAAAGGAGAATATCAATGTGGAAGCTCTGAGTATGGCGGATACCGTGACACGGCTGATTCTTCCGAATCCGGAGCAGGTGGCGGAAATTCTCCGCAGCCACAAATATCAGGTGGAACTTACGGATGTGCTTCGGATCCGCATTCCTTCCCGGGCAGGCGCGCTCTCTGATATGTTGGTGGCTTTTGCCGGAGAAGGTATCAATCTGGAATATATGTATGCCTTTGCCACCGGAAAAGGCGACGAGATGATTCTGCGTCCGTCGGATGTGGAGAAGGCGGATCGTCTCCTGAAGGAATATGTGGAGGATTAGAAAGGGATGTATATGAAAAAATTTCTGGCGGTGTTGAGTGTGTCAGCGGTGCTGACCCTTTCCGGATGCAGTACAGTACGGGAAATTATGGCTTCCGGGGAATCGGTGATCAATACTGCCGAGGAGTTGTATCAACAGGTAGAGAATTCTTTAAAGGAGGGAAAAGAAGAGGTCGCGTTTGTGACGGAGGAACTTTCGCAGGATGATTTGAATGTGCTCAATCAGGAACATGACGGTTTTTATGGCAGTGTGACGCAGTATGAGATCAAGACTGTGAAGATGCTGGACCGCTCCTATGTGACGCTTTCCTGCGATATCAGCGATAATTATTATGTGGAGGAAGCGCTCCTCGATGGAGGGGAGATTCCGGAGGAACGCAGTCAGGCAGCGGAACTTAAGAAGGTCTGTGAAGGTATCCTTGCGGATCTTTCCAAAGAAAAGTCAGCCTACAAAAAAGAGAAAAAGATTCATGATTATCTGGTGAAAAATGTGGCTTACGGATATCCGGAAGGTGTGGATTCTGAGGACAGCACCGCTTACAATGCATATGGCGCCCTGGTACAGGGAAAGGCGGTCTGCAACGGCTATGCTCAGGCCATGAAGCTGCTCTGTGATCTGAGCGGCGTGGAATGTGAGCTGATCACCGGGACGGCAGACGGGGAGAATCATGCGTGGAACCTGATCCGTCTGGATGATGATCAATGGTATCACGTGGATGTGACCTGGGATGATCCGGAACCTGATGACCCGGACAGACTTTTGTATTCTTATTTTAATCTCAATGATACGCAGATGGCGCAGAGCCACGCCTGGGAAGCTGCGGATTTTGTGCCGGCGGAAGGGACAAAATACCAATATTACAGAAAGAATGATCTGTATTGCGAGAATATGGATGCTTTTGAAGCAAAATGTGAGGAAATATTTGCGGATGATACGCCGGACAGTGTCCAGGTGATGGTGGGAGATTACAACGAAGCCACATATTCGGAGGCAAATCTGCAATTCATTTTTGAATACAGCGGCGCAAAATACGTACATTTGCAGACCATAGGAGAGGCGCCGTATACGACGTTATACTTTACTTTGGATTACTGACAAAAGAGGGGCTGCCAGTGCGGCGTATGCTGTGGGGATGGCTGCTTACTCAGAAAGGATTACAGAAAATATGGAAGATTTTTTTAGGGAACTGGAAGAAAGTCTGCGGGGTGAGGTGCCGGAGAGTGAGATCAGAGATTCTCTGAATTATTATCGCCAGTACTTTGAGGAACAGAAAGCCATGGGTTATAGTGAGAGTGAGATCGTAACCTCGCTGGGAAGTCCGAGGCTTATTGCCAGATCTATCATTGACGCCCGGGAGGCGGTCAGCGGACAGGACAGGCAGGCGGATTATGGCGGACAGGACAGTTATTATAATGGTGGACAGAGCGGCCGGTACGGCGGAAGCCAGAGAGGATATTATGGCGGCAGCCGGGAAAGTCAGGGCGGTTATTATGACTCCGAAGAGGGGCGTTATAACAGTTATGAGGATGAACAGGCGAATCTTCGGATAAAGAAGGTGGGTGGTCTCAAGCTTGTTTTCGGGATTATCCTTATTCTGATCATTCTCGGATTGCTGATTCGGGTATTGCTGCCGGTGGTGGTCGTACTGATTCCGGTGCTGATTGTTCTTCGTTTGATCCGCGGCAGCCGGTAAAAAATACAGAGGAGCGATATATGATTGACGTAAGACAGCTGAAAGAAGCGGTAAAAGCAGGAAAAGAAGAATACAGCCGGATCCGGCGGGAGTTCCACCGGATTCCGGAACTTGGTATGGAAGAAGTGGAAACTACGGAAATGATCTGCCGGTATCTGGAAAGGATGGGTGTCGTACCCCATCGTCTGGAGCCTTCCGGCGCCTTTGCTTATATTGGCCCGGAAACGGGATTTACCATTGCCCTTCGCGCGGATATTGACGGGCTGCCGGTGACGGAGGAGACCGGGGTAAAGTATGCCTCCGTACATCCGGGGCGGATGCATGCCTGCGGCCACGACGGCCACATCGCCGGACTTTTAGGAGCGGCGGAGATTCTGAAACAACGAGAGGAGAAACTTTCTGTCCGGGTCAAACTGATCTTTCAGCCTTCGGAGGAGAATACTCTCGGCGCGGCGCATATCCTCGCTCAGGGTGTGCTTTCCGATGTGGATGTTATTTTCGGACTGCACTTGTTTTCCGATATGAAGACGGGGGATGTGTCCATAGAAGCGGGTCCCCGGATGGCGCAGACGGACCGTTTTTCCATTACCTTTGAGGGGAAGGGCGGTCATGCCGGGAAGCCTCACCAGTGCGTGGACGCTACAGTGATGGCAGCGGACTTCGTGATGAGTGTCCAGAGTATTGTATCCAGAGAGGTCGATCCGGCGGACAGTGCAGTCGTGACTATCGGTTCCCTCCATTCAGGCAGTCAGTATAATGTCATAGCAGGCACGGCACAGACGGAAGGGACCTGCAGGAGTTTTCGGGAAGAGACGGCCCTTCGCCTGAAAGAGGCAGTGGAAGCCAGAGCAGAACATATCGCCGCGTATTATGGAGGAAAAGCGGATATCACCTATCATTACGGTTCTCATCCGCCGCTGGTCAATGACACGTCCCTGACAGCGTGCATTGCTCCGGAGGCAGAACGGTTTCTGGAAAGGAAACTTTGCCATGTGCCGCCGCTGATGCTGGGGGAGGATTTTTCCTGGTACCAGACAAAGGTTCCCGGTGTGTTTGCCTTTGTGGGATGCGGGGATCCGGAGAAAGAATGTTTTCCAAATCATCATCCTTGTTTTGCCATTGATGAGAGAGCTCTTGCCGATGCGGTGCTTCTTCATCTTTCGGCTGTTTCTGCGGCGGAGAAGCTGGCGGAAAAAGAAGCAAAGACAGATGTATAAAATGCATCGACAGTTCAAATAATAGAATTAATTATATTTTTTGAAAAAAACAGAAAAAAGAATCATTTTCTTGTTGACAGCAGAGAACTTTTGTAATATAATAAGTTTCGTTGAGTGATGTGGGATCTTAGCTCAGCTGGGAGAGCATCTGCCTTACAAGCAGAGGGTCATAGGTTCGAGCCCTATAGGTCCCACTTTTTCATCACATGGCGGGATAGCTCAGTTGGCTAGAGCACACGGTTCATACCCGTGGTGTCGCTGGTTCAAATCCAGTTCCCGCTATTTTTTGTTATCTGGGAGAGCATATCTGCATGGCGGGTATGCTTTTTTTGTTTCATAGAAAGCTGTGTTTCCGTGAAACAAAAAACGCTCCGTGAAGATCGCATTGTGGCGGATGGAATGATGTCGCGGAAGCGATCCGCCGCAGGCGGAGAATTCTGCAAAGCAGGATTCATTCTTATTGCATGAGAATGACAGAATCACAGAAAGGACAGGAGAGACTATGAGAATTGGAAGTGGATACGATGTACATCGCCTGACAGAAGGCCGGAAGCTCATTCTTGGCGGTGTGGAGATTCCTTTTGAAAAAGGGCTTCTTGGACACTCAGATGCGGATGTGCTGGTGCATGCGGTCATGGACGCACTGCTGGGAGCAGCGGCCCTCGGAGATATCGGAAAGCATTTTCCGGATACGGATCCGGCTTATAAGGGAGCCGACAGCATGAAGCTTCTCTCGGAAGTGCGCCGTCTTATTGAGAAAAAGGCGTATTTTATTGAAAATATTGATGCCACCGTCATTGCCCAGCGGCCGAAACTGGCCGGCTATATTCCGCAGATGAAGAAAAATATCGCGGATGTGCTGGGAATCAGTGAAGGACAGGTGAATGTGAAGGCGACTACGGAAGAAGGACTTGGATTTACTGGGGAGGGGCTGGGCATCGCTGCCAGCGCGGTGTGCCTGCTTTCAGAGATTCAGAATTATGTGGGCGCTGATGTGATGCTGGAAGAAAAAAATTGTGCGGGCTGCCAGGGCTGCCGGCAGCAGGGAGGACAGGAACAATGATTATCGGAGAGAACGGACGACACAGAGATGAAATCTATGCCATGTGGCAGAGAAATTTTCATGATCCGGTGCCTTATGCAGATTTTTATTTTGCGGAAGTTTATGGAAACAACGACATTTTGCTGAATGTGACCGAGGGGGAAGAAGACCAGAACTTAAAGGGGTCAGATGTCCCGGAAATAAAAGCTGCAGAGATGCTGAATGCCCCGGAAAACAGCGCGCAGGTGATCAGGGGGATGCTTCATCTGAATCCCTATACACTCACGGTGCGCGGCAGGGATATGAATGCACATTATATTGTGGGGGTAGCCACTGATGAACAATTCCGCCGGCAAGGCGTTATGCGGGAACTGCTTGCGGAGACTTTTTCCCGGCTGCGAAGAAGCGGGGAATCATTCACATATCTGATGCCCGCTGACGAAAATTATTACCTGCCGTTTGATTTCCGGTTTGGGATACGCCAGCTGGAACAGGAGATTGAATGTTTTGGCAAGGCTGTGCCTCCCGAACAGGAAAGATTTTCCTTTCAGGCAGGTTTGCCGGAAGATCTGGAAGAAGTCTGCCGGATGGAAAACGCCAGGAGAGAAAAACAATTTGCTGTCTGCACCAGGATCACACCGGATTATTTAAGGCGGATGGAAAAAGAGGTGCGCAGCGATTTTGGTCGCCTGGTAACCGCATACCGGAACGGCGTTTATGCCGGAAGATTTGTCATGGGAGCGGAAAATGACTGTATGGTGCTTTCGCAGGTGGTTTATGCGGGAACGGAAGACAGGCAGGAGTTTCTCCATGAGGCACTGCTTTACAGCGAAAGAGAGTATCATTATGGCAGATATCAGCTGATTCTTGATGAAACCTGGAAAGAAGAACTGAGGGCGCCGGGAAACTATCAGGGGGTTCGCCTGCTTCCGGTGCGTGAGAAAAAAATCATCATGTTCCGCATCCTTGATCTGGAAAAAACAGGAACAGATCTTTGCAGTGATGTGGAAGCTGCCTGCCGGATTCGGGTCCGGGATGATTTTCTGAAAGAGCAGGACGGCGTCTATCTCTGGCATGCCGGGAAACAGGGAAGTACCATCCGGAAGATTTCAGCAGACGAAGAACCTCAGATAACTGATGGAGGAAGCATTTCCATTGCGGCACTTACGGAGTTGATTTTTGGAAGACGGGAAGACCGGACGGAAGAAATGTACGAAGGCCTTACGGCGGAGGGCCGGGCGCTGATGGAAGGGCTGCGCCCTCTGCAGCCATGTTGTATCCAGGAAATTGTCTGAGACAGAAATGAATGGAGAACGAAGCCGACGGAAATTATCAGAAAAAACAATTGACAAAACTCCGGAAATTGCATAGACTTAGGAATATATAAAAAAGGCGGAGAACGAAAAGAGTACCGTTTTGCCGGGATACAGAGAGAGGATGCCGGAGGCTGGAAGCATCCTTATCCGCGGGAACCGGGAAAGTGCATTCGGGAGCCGGCGGTGCGAAGGCCCTTTTACCGGGCGGGAGTGCCGCACGTACCAGGCGTTAACGGTGTAAGGGGAGGTCCCGGATTTCGGGGCGTCAAACAGAGTGGAACCGCGGATAACTTCGTCTCTTTTTTCGAGGGACGGAGTTTTTTCTTTTGCAAAGTATTTTGCTGCGGGACATTTTGTTGTGTAACAGATATTTTAGTATACAAGGAGGATATCATGAAGATATATAACACACTTACTAACAAAAAAGAAGAATTCGTGCCGGTGCACGAAGGAAAGGTCGGCATGTATGTCTGCGGGCCGACGGTTTACAACTATATTCACATCGGAAATGCCCGCCCTATGGTTGTATTCGATACAGTGAGAAGATATTTCGAGTATAAGGGATACGATGTGAACTATGTGTCCAACTTTACTGATGTGGACGACAAGATCATCAAGAAAGCGCAGGAGGAGGGCGTATCCGCTTCCGAGATTTCCGAGAAATATATCAAAGAGTGCGAGAAAGATATGCAGGCGCTCAATGTCAAGGAAGCGACACACCATCCGAAGGCTACGGAAGAGATTGACGGCATGATTCAGATGATCCAGGAACTCATTGATAAAGGTTATGCCTACGAGAAACACGGTACCGTATATTTCCGTACAAGAAAGTTTGACCATTACGGACAGCTTTCCAACAAGAATCTGGATGATATGATGGCGGGCATCCGTATCGCGGTCAGCGATGAGAAAGATGACGCCATGGATTTTGTGCTCTGGAAACCAAAAAAAGAGGGCGAACCTTCCTGGCCGTCACCGTGGGGCGAGGGCCGTCCTGGCTGGCACATCGAGTGTTCGGTCATGTCCCGGAAATACATCGGGGACACCATCGATATTCACGCCGGCGGCGAGGATCTGATTTTCCCGCATCATGAGAATGAGATCGCTCAGAGTGAGGCGTGCAATGGAGAGAAGTTTGCCAACTACTGGATGCACAATGGTTTCTTAAATATTGACAATAAGAAAATGTCCAAGTCCGCCGGAAACTTTTTCACTGTCCGGGAGATCGGTGAAAAATATCCGCTGCAGGTGATTCGTTTCTTTATGCTCAGCGCTCACTACAGAAGCCCGTTGAATTTCAGCGATACGCTGGTGGAAGCGGCGAAACACGGCCTTGAGCGGATCCTCACTGCAGTGGATAATCTCCGGGATGTGCTGGCTGCCAAACAGTCCGGGGAGAAAACAGAAGGCACAGCGGAAGCAGATAAGAAGAACATGGAAGAGGCGAAAGCTCTGGTTGCTAAATTCGAGGCATCCATGGAAGATGACTTTAATACGGCGGACGCCATTGCGGCTATCTTTGAACTGGTGAAGCTTGCCAATGTGACTGCTGCCGGTGGATCTGAGGAATATGTACAGTATCTTCTGGATACCATTGTGAAGCTCTGCGATATCCTGGGCATTATCACAGATAAGAAAGAAGAGATGCTGGACGCGGATATTGAAGCGCTCATCGAAGAGCGTCAGGACGCAAGAAAGGCAAAGAATTTTGCCAGAGCGGATGAGATTCGTGATATGCTGGCGGACAAGGGCATCATTCTGGAAGATACAAGGGCTGGTGTGAAATGGAAGAGGGCTTAACAGTGGATAAGGACTTTACCATGGAAGACAGTCTCAAAGTCATTGCGGATTCTTTTCCTCTGGATGCGCAGAAGGTGAAAACCTACTCTGCGCTTTCCTTTGCTTATATCGGAGATTCCGTGTACGATCTGATCATCCGGACCATGATCACCACCAGGGGAAATACGAAGCCGAATAAATATCACAGCCAGGTCATCGGGTATGTCAACGCTGCTGCCCAGACCCGGATGATGGAGAAAATCAAGCCGTATTTAAATGAAGAAGAAAAGGTAATGTTTCGGCGGGGAAAGAATGCCAAGCCGGCAAGCTGTGCCAAAAACCAGACCCATCATGATTACCGGATTGCCACGGGATTCGAGACTCTCATCGGATATCTCTACCTGACAGGAAAGATGGAGCGGATCATGGAACTGGTGGCCATTGGACTTGAGGAGGAACCATGTCATACGAAGAAAACACTATAATAGGAAGAAACGCGGTGCTGGAGGCCTTTCGCGCCGGAAAGACCGTAGATAAATTGTTTATTCAGGATGGATGTCAGGATGGACCTGTCAAGTCCATCCTCCGGGAGAGCAGAAAACAGTCGACTCTGGTCAAATATGTTTCAAAAGAGAAGCTGGATTCACTTGCCAATCATGAGAAGCATCAGGGCGTGGTCGCTGTTACAGCGGCCTGTGATTATGCGGAGATGGAAGATCTGTTTGCGGCGGCGAAGGAAAAGGGAGAGGATCCTTTTTTCATTCTCTGCGATGAGATTGAGGACCCTCATAATCTGGGCGCCATCATCCGGACGGCGAATCTGGCCGGTGCGCATGGGGTGATCATCCCGAAGAGACGGGCGGTAGGGCTGACCGGAACGGTGGCGAAAGTATCCGCCGGAGCGGTCAATTATACGCCTGTGGTCCGGGTGACCAATATGGCGCGGACGATCGAGGAGCTGAAGGAAAAAGGCCTGTGGTTTGTCTGTGGAGATATGGACGGAGAACTTATGTACCAGCAGAATCTCACCGGTCCGATTGGTCTTGTGATCGGCAATGAAGGCAGCGGTGTGAGCCGTCTCGTAAAAGAAAAATGTGATTATATCGCCTCGATTCCCATGCGGGGGGATATTGATTCCCTGAACGCTTCGGTGGCAGCCGGAGTCCTGGCTTTCGAGATTGTCCGGCAGCGGCTGGCAGCAGCAAAGAAATAGGATTTCTAAGGAGATGTCATATGGATAAAATCGCAGTATTGATCCCGTGTTACAATGAGGGAAAAACGGTAGAAAAAGTTGTCACTGATTTTAAGAGGGTGTTGCCGGAAGCGGTGGTTTATGTGTACGATAATAACTCTACTGACAATACGGCTGAACTGGCCCGCAGAGCAGGAGCGGTCGTGAGACATGAATATCAGCAGGGAAAAGGAAATGTGATCCGGCGCATGTTCCGGGAAATTGATGCGGAGTGTTATATTATGACCGACGGAGACGATACCTATCCGGCGGAATTTGCCCGGGAGATGGCGGACAAAGTTCTCCGGAAACATGTGGATATGGTTGTGGGAGACCGGCTGTCATCCACCTATTTTGAGGAAAATAAGCGTCCTTTTCATAATATGGGCAATTCCATTGTCCGTAAGGCCATCAATGTGTTGTTTAAAAGTGAGATCAAAGATATCATGACGGGGTACCGGGCGTTCAGCTATCAGTTTGTTAAGAGCTTTCCGGTGCTTTCCAAAGGGTTTGAAATTGAGACGGAGATGAGCATTCACGCCATTGACAAAAATATGTACATCGAGAATGTTGTCATTGACTATCGGGACAGGCCGGAAGGCAGTGAGTCAAAGCTGAATACCTATTCTGACGGAATCAAAGTTCTTCTGACGATTTTTCGGTTATACCGAAATTATAAGCCGATCAATTTTTTTAGCGTGATTGCTCTGCTGCTGACCGTGATTGCGGCGATTTTTTTCGTGCCGATTCTGGTTACCTACGCCAGAACCGGCCTGGTACCGGATTTTCCAACGCTGATCGTCTGTGGATTTGTGGAGATGGCGGCGTTGATGTCCCTCTTTGCGGGAGTGATCCTTCAGTCTCTGCGTCAGAAAGACCGGCAGCAGTTTGAGATGAATCTCATTCGGATTTCAGAATTTCAGAAACGTCAATGAGAAGATCTGATCGAAATTCCCGTGCAGACGATCAGCAGAGGTACACATAACATGAAGTTCATGCAGTATCTCGGAAGGATGCATGGGCCGGCCATCAGAGTGGCGGCGTAGGACAGCAGAAAGACTGGCAGAACCAGGTATTCGTACCGTCGGTATTTCAATATCAGAAATCCGCAGGCGATGATGATCCACAGATAGAACGCCGGTGCGAAAAGCAGCGAGATAACCGGTATTTTCAGAACATATCCTTTGCTGTAAGCGTCGGAGAGTACTTTTTCCAGACGTGGAAGGAGACTGTGTCTTGTCACCTTTCCGTCTGTGACGTCCTTGACTTCGCTTTCCATATAGACTCCGTGGACGGATACTATGGATTCGTCCCACACATACCACAGAGGCATTGTGTTGCAGAGAGTGGCTTCCAGATATTCTTTTGGATATTGCAGGCCAAGATCCGCCCACAGGCGGAGAAAACGATTCCAGTCGCTTTGCACAAGGTCCACGTCCCAGTACTTTTTGATGGGATCAGACAGCTGCCATTTATATTTCCGGATTCTTTTTTCCGGGATATAGGCAAGAATCTGGTTTTTCTCGTCGGTGGAGAGTTCATTTTCCCTTTCGTTATATACCCGGGCAATCTGCTGACAGGGAATGCTCAAAGTCTCTGCGATGCTTCCCGGGCGGGCCCCGGCAGCTTTTTCCAGCTGGCCGAGCGTCCCCTCAGCCAGGATGACAGAGATGAGAAAGACGCCGGCGAAGCTGAGAAAAATCTTTCTGGGACAGCTTTTCTTTATCATGAAGATAAGCAGCAGAAAGATGGCCAGCATCACTCCGTAAACGGCGTTATTACGAAACAGCAGAGCGGCGGTCAGGCTCACTGCGGCAAGAAGAAGGTTTTTTATGGTGATACCTGCCCGACAGCAGTGAAGGAGCGCCATGAAGCTGAGCAGAAAAAAGATGGCGAAATAAGTGTCTTTTGTCGTGCTGATGCCTAAAAACGGCCATACCGGAAAAAGGATCAGGTAAATGGCTGCGGCTGTCAGCAGTTTTCCGGAGACAGTCATTTTGTGAATGTAGAACAGAATCAAAGTGACTGCACCCGAAACGATCAGAAGCTGTAACAGGCAGTAACAGGCTACGCCCTTGTTGTAGCTTCCGAACAATTTTTCTCCCAGATCAATGATTCCTCCCATCAGCATGGTGTGGAGAAGAGGGTGCTTGGTATTATAGCCGACGATGCCGAAATACTGTCTCCACTGAGTTTTGACATCGTAGGCCAGGATGCCGGGATAATAAGCCAGAAAATAAATCATCCATAAAATAAAAATTCCGGCCCAGACACAAAGCCAGAGCTTTCTGGCGTTTCTTTTGCCGGAGAAAACCCGCACTCGTTCTGCGGGTTTTTTGTCCGACAGAGGATTGTTTGTGCGGATGAACGCCAGCGCTTTCCCTGATAAAATGGACAGAAGGTACGCCAGGATCAACGAAAGGAGAAGGGCGGCCGCAATACGAAAGGGTGTCAGGTGAAATGTGCTGCTGATCTGCGTATTTATGGTCATCACAACGCCGATCAACTGGGTGAAGATAAATAATAAAAAGAAAAGATAATCGTATGAGAAACTATGTTTTTTCATTATTTTGCCTCCTTTGACAGTATATGCAGAAAAAAACACATATACAAAAATTTTGCACCCAACCCGGAATGTGCTGGATGCAGATATTGTACTACAGATATATGATATTTATATGATCGGATCAATACTAAATTAAAATTCTTTCTTTCGAAATTCATTAAGATCCTTTTGATTCCAGTCTTCTTTTTGACGGACCATCTCGATAACCAGCGGCTGATATTTTCTGACGCAGGCGATAGCTTTATAATTCTTCAGGATATTTTTCCGGTAATACCAATCGATCTGACCGTAGTTGGCGAAGCTTTTCAGAACACTTTTGGTGAGAGTTCCGTGTTCATCAAAGTAATTTTTGGCTTCCTCTGCGTAATGCAGATACCTTTCTTTTTCTTCTTCTGTCTGTAATGCATCCACGATCATCTGATTTTTCATGTCGGCGGCATAGCCCTGCAGCTTCTTTAACGATACTTTGTGGCGATATCTGGTCAGCTTTAAATAGCGGTACCAGGTATGCCGGAACTTGATGTAATATTCTCCGACGCCGCCGTCATAGACATCCAGACCTTTACAGAAGTTGAAATTACGCCACATATATATGTAGTCGAAAAGGATATTCTGGATAAAGTAGCTGATAAAGTAACCGGCACGGTAAAGCAAAGAAGTATATTTCGCGTAATAGACATATGCTTCCGGCTCCACATGCAGTCGCTTAAGATGCCTCTGTCTGGCGGTATGATGAATCTTATAAAGACCATAAATAATCAGGATAAGGACCAGCAGACCAATCCGGTAATAATTTCTGTGGGGGCCGTTCATAAAAACGGATTGCGATACCCCGTAAATGGCGGCGATCAGCGCAGCCATTATTGTTAAGAACATTTCAAACATGGCATTCTTTCCTTTCTCACTATTTTTATATCATAGCGTATTTTTTGATTGAAAACAACTGCTTTCTATGTTCTTTTAGGGGAAAAAATATGCGGGGCCCGCCGATGCTTTTTCTTGTTCTGCATGAAATGACATGGTATAATGGCGGCGCAGGATAAAAAATTGACAAAAAGGAGGTAACATGAAGAATATCATTTTAACGGGAATGCCGGGAGTCGGCAAGAGTACCATCGGTGTCATTCTGGCAAAGGAGCTGGGATATCAGTTTCTCGATTCGGATCTTCTGATCCAGCAGCAGGAGAAAAAGCTTTTAAAAGATATCATCGCTGAAAAGGGCGTAGACGGATTTCTCGCTGTGGAGAATCAGGTAAATGCGTCCATTGAAGCGGAGCGGGCAGTGATTGCCACCGGCGGCAGCGCCGTTTATGGAAAAGAAGCCATGGAACATTTTAAAAGGACAGGGATCGTTGTGTATCTGAAATGTTCTTATGACGCCCTGGAGAAAAGGCTTGGCGATCTGAAGGGAAGGGGAGTGGTACTGAAAGACGGACAGACTCTCCGGGATATTTACGAGGAGAGAAGTGTTCTCTATGAGAAATACGCGGATCTGATCGTTGTGGAAGACGGCAGGGATATAGAAGGAACCCTGGCTTTAGTGATGGAGAATCTCAGGGAAAGGCTGTAAGATATCCAGGAATCGATGTACCGGATACTGCCCGGATAATCGGGGAAAACACTTTAAAAAATAAATTGTACTAATTTTTTGAATTTTTCAAAAAAATGTGTTGACAAGAAGGGCAAGCCATGATAGAATGCTTTTTGTTGAGATGATTCTCAGTGCTGCCTTGGCTCAGTTGGTAGAGCGTCGCCTTGGTAAGGCGGAGGTCGGCGGTTCAAATCCGCTAGGCAGCTCTTCTAAAAAACCGAAATACTAATCAGTATTTCGGTTTTTCTTTTTTGCGCCAGTATTACTCCGGCAGCAGTGATCATTTTAGCACAGTTATTTTTGGCAAAATTATTTTCATTATATTTCTTTCATTTTATTCACGGTATCTTTGATCGATCCTTCGTTGCGGATTTTATTTCGTGACTGGATATTATTGCATAAAAATTACATTTATTACACAAAAAAGTCTTTTTGTAATATTTATGTCATATTTGTGAGATACTCTGTACTAAGGTTTTGTGCGTTGCCGGATGGATAAAAAAGAAAATGCCGGCGTATCGGGACAGCCATGAGGATGGAGACTGTTTCCGTACAAAACATGGAGAGGAAGAGAACGAAGACAGACGATGGAGGGCAAGACGAAATGAAAAAGAAACTGATAGCGGTGGCAATGGCTTTTTTGATGGCGGCGGCGCCGGTGCCGGCATTTGCGGCATCAAATATCACAACAAAGAAGTCAACCATATCCAAACAGACCAATGTGAAAAAATATACGGTCAGAGTAAACAGTGATACCAGCGGAGGAGCTTCGGTGCAGTCAAACGGCGGTTCCGGTGTGAGGACGTTCCGGGTGTTCGCCCAGGGCGCGCGCAGCACTTATATCAAACGCCATGGCTGTGCAGCCAGCGCACTGACCACGGTTCTTTCCGGTTATACTACAAAGTATAAGAATTATACACCGGAGAAAACCAGCAGAAAGTTAGAACGAGAAGTATTTGGTACAAAAGTCTGGTCGGCAAATTACAGTAAGTCCATGGCGTCACAGATGCCGGTTTCTCTGAACGGAATTACCAGGATTCTGAATTACTGCGGCGTGCCGAGTCAGTATGTGCGTTATTTTAAGGATAGGCAGGCGGTCCAGGAGATCAAAAGTCATCTGTTATCCGGAAATGCGGTGATCATTGAGGTCAATAACCGCAAACAGAAAAACGGAAAGATGTCATCCAGAAACAGTTACCGCTGGTCTTCATCCAAGCACACCATGGTGCTTTTAGGTATGACCAACACCGGCAAGGCCATTGTGGCGGATTCCGCTTACAGAAGCTGGTCGGGAAGCAAACAGAGAATCAAGTTTGCCAAGGTGGAACAGCTGGTGAAATACATGTTCTCCTGCAAGCGGTCTTCTGACAGTGTATATTATGATTCGCAGGATACCAGCGGAGGATACATTCTTGTAAATAAAAGATAGTTAAGGCGGCAGCATCGCATGGAAACGGCGGTGCTGCTGTTTTTTTGCTATAAAATACAATAAAAATTTGAATCTGTGTATAAATCTGGATGGATGGGAAATACTTTTGATTATCCACCAGTAAACTTTGTGTGAACCTTTTTTTACAAAAAAATGCAGATAGTTGTTAATAAACTATTACAAAAATGCATATACTTTATTAACCCCAAACCAGTTTGATCATAGAAAAGGGAGAGGTGCATGAATTTGAAGAAAAGACACAGATATCAAATGAGGACATATGCAATCATGGCTGCCATCGGCTGTCTGGTATGTTTCCAGTCGGTACGGGCAGGGACGTTTTTCCCATCTTCTGTGGAGGACGGATCGAAGGGAGATATCGCCGCTTCACTGATGGGAGAGGAGACGGTAAAAGGGGTTGTGGAAAAAAGTACAAAGAACAAAGGAAGCGCAGGGAGAACCAGCGAATGTCAGACCATGGAGAATCTGAATATGTACGGGGAGACACTGACGGAGGAAGAGAAAGATATTCTTTATAAAGTAGTGTCCATGGAGTGTGATACCGGTTATGAGGGCTCTCTGGCGGTGATCAGCTGCATGATGAACCGGACGCAGTCCGATAAATATTCTGATGATCTGATGGATGTGGTGACAGAGGATTCTCAGTTTACCGCGTATTATGATAAGGAAACGGGAACTTACCCGTATGTGGACCGGAAGCCTTCGGAAGAATGCATTGCCGCGGTGGACGATGCTTTATATAAAGGAAAGAGAAATATTCCTTCTTATATTTTGTATTTCCGTTCTTCCAGTTATGACTATCTGAACGGGTACGAAACGTATGGCCAGATTGGCGATAACACGTATTTTTATCTGACAGAAGATAAATATGAAATGCAGTAAGTGCGGGCAAAAAGAAAAAATGATGGCGGCGGATTCTTTCGCGTGCCATCATTTTTTTGTACTTTACTTTGTCACTGCCGATTTTTTCTTGTGCCGATTTTGTAATTATGATATGATAGAACGCAGTTAGCTGGCATCTGCCGCATTTACCTGTGGGTCAGGCGGCGCTGGCCTGCACATTTTTTACCAGGAGGATGACAATGGAAGGAAATGTATCGAAGAATTTTATTGAACTGGCAATTGATAAGGATCTGGAAGAGGGCGTGTACGATCATGTGATGACACGTTTCCCTCCGGAACCAAACGGATATCTTCATATTGGACATGCAAAGGCGATTCTGTTAAATTACGGGCTGGCGCAGGAATATCACGGAAAGTTTAATTTAAGATTTGATGATACGAATCCAACGAAAGAAAAAGTGGAATTTGTGGAATCAATCAAGGAAGACGTGCTGTGGCTCGGCGCTGATTTTGAAGATCGTCTGTACTTTGCTTCAGATTATTTTGAACAGATGTACGAGGCTGCAGTGACCCTGATCAAAAAGGGAAAAGCTTATGTATGTGATTTATCAGCGGAGGAAATCCGTGAATATAGAGGAACCCTGAAGGAACCGGGCAAGGAGAGTCCGTACCGGAACCGCTCCGTGGAGGAGAACCTTGATCTGTTTGAGAGAATGAGAAACGGTGAGTTTAAAGACGGGGAAAAAGTACTCCGCGCCAAGATCGACATGGCCAGCGGCAACATGAACATGCGTGATCCGGTCATTTATCGTGTGGCACACATGCATCATCACAACACCGGTGATAAATGGTGTATTTATCCGATGTATGATTTTGCCCACCCGATCGAGGACGCCATTGAGGGCGTGACCCATTCTATCTGTACGCTGGAGTTTGAGGATCATCGTCCGCTCTATGACTGGGTGGTACGGGAAGTGGGCTTTGAACAGCCGCCAAGACAGATTGAGTTTGCGAAAATGTATCTGACCAACGTGATCACCGGCAAGCGTTATATTAAGAAGCTGGTGGAAGAAGGTATTGTGGACGGCTGGGATGATCCGCGTCTGGTATCCATCGCGGCGCTCAGGAGAAGAGGATTCACGCCGGAGTCCATCCGGAACTTCATTGAGCTGGCCGGCATCTCCAAGGCGCAGAGTTCCGTGGATTATGCTATGCTGGAGTTCTGCATCCGTGATGACTTAAAGCTTAAGAAGTCCAGAATGATGGCAGTGCTTGATCCAGTGAAGGTGATCATCACCAATTATCCGGAAGGACAGATCGAATATCTGGATGTGGAAAACAACAAAGAGAACGAAGCGCTGGGTATTCGTCAGGTGGCGTTCGGACGGGAGATCTATATCGAGAGAGATGACTTTATGATCGATCCGCCGAAGAAGTATTTCCGCCTCTATCCGGGCAATGAAGTGCGGCTCATGAATGCTTATTTTGTTACCTGTACTGATTACAAGACCGATGAGAACGGAAATGTAACGGAGATTTACTGTACCTATGATCCGGAAACCAAGAGCGGCAGCGGTTTTACCGGACGGAAGGTAAAGGGAACCATCCACTGGGTATGTGCCTCCGAATGTGTGGATGCGGAAGTGCGTCTGTATGAGAACATTGTAGATGAAGAAAAAGGTGTTTACAATGAGGACGGAAGCCTCAACCTGAATCCGAATTCACTGACGGTGCTTTCTCACTGCAAGCTGGAAGCCGCTCTGAAAGACAGCAAGGCTTACGACAGTTATCAGTTCGTGAGAAATGGTTATTTCTGCTGTGACGCCAAGGACAGCCGGGAAGACCACCTGGTATTCAACCGGATCGTGTCACTGAAGAGTTCTTACAAGCCAAAAAAATAACAGTTCTGCCGGCGCAGGCGTTTGCCGGCGGAGAGGCAGATGAGGCAGTTTGAAGACAGTTTAAGATAAATACAGAACTTTTTCGGTCGATTTGATAAAAAAATCAGAGAATTTCTCCAGTCTTTTGTTGATTTTCTCACGTTTTTTGTTGAATTTACTTGTAATTTTTTCGTATTCATGGGATAATATTTACGCACACAATGATGATTTTTCTCATCATTGTGTGTGATATTTTAAGTGAGGTGGAAAGACGCATGTACAAAATTGTAAAAAAACAGACATTGAATAATGCGGTGGAACTGATGGAGATTCACGCTCCTTTCGTCGCAAGAAAATGCGAACCGGGACAGTTCATCATTATTCGTGTGGATGAGGATGGAGAGAGAATCCCTCTCACCATCGCCGACTATGACCGTGAAAAAGAAACGGTCACTATTATTTATCAGGTAGTCGGCTACAGCACAGATCTCTTAAGCAAGAAGCAGGAAGGAGACTATGTGCAGGATTTCGTGGGACCTCTTGGAGTTCCTGCGGTTCTCGAAAAGAAAGAGAACAAAGTGATCGGCGTGGCCGGCGGTGTCGGCGCGGCGCCATTATATCCGCAGCTTCGTAAGCTGGCAGCCATGGGTACTAAGGTCGATGTGATCATCGGCGGAAAGAGCGCTGAATACGTTCTTCTGGCTGATCAGTTCAAAGAGTTCTGCGAGAATGTTTACATTGCCACAGACGATGGAAGTCTTGGCACCAAAGGATTTGTTACAACGGTTCTTCAGGACCTTCTCGACAAGGGAGAAGTATATGATGAGTGTATCGCCATCGGCCCGCTGATCATGATGAAGAATGTGGTAAATGTAACCCGTCCATTGAATCTCCATACGATGGTTTCCCTGAACCCGATCATGATCGACGGTACGGGAATGTGCGGCGGCTGCCGTGTCACTGTTGACGGAGAGACAAAATTTGCCTGTGTGGATGGACCTGACTTTGACGGATTCAAGGTTGATTTTGATGAATGTATGAGAAGACAGGGTATCTTTAAAGAAGAAGAACATCAGTGCAAAATTGGAAGGGGAGCAAAATAAAATGGCAAAAAAGAATATGAGTCTGACTAAGGTTCCGATGCCGGAACAGGACCCAAATGTAAGAAATAAAAACTTTGACGAGGTGGCTCTCGGCTACACGGCAGAGATGGCTGTGGAAGAGGCAACCCGTTGTTTGAACTGTAAGAATAAACCGTGTGTCGGCGGATGTCCGGTTAACGTTCCGATTCCGGAGTTCGTGGCTAAAGTGGCAGAAGGCGACTTTGAGGGCGCTTATGAAGTGATCACCAGTGAGAATGCGCTGCCGGCAATCTGCGGCCGTGTATGTCCGCAGGAGAACCAGTGCGAGGGCAAATGTGTCCGCGGCATCAAAGGCGAACCGGTGGGTATCGGACGTATGGAGCGTTTTGTGGCTGACTATCATATGGCACACGCGAAACCAGTGGAAGTGGACATTGAGAAAAATGGCCATAAAGTGGCTGTGGTAGGTTCCGGTCCTGCAGGATTGACCTGTGCCGGAGAGCTTATCAAAAAAGGTTACGACGTTACGATTTTTGAAGCTTTACATAAGGCCGGCGGTGTGTTAAGCTACGGTATTCCGGAGTTCCGTCTGCCGAAAGATCTGGTTGCCAGAGAGATCAAGAGTGTGGAAGATCTGGGTGTGAAGATCGACACTAACGTGATCGTGGGCCGTTCCGTTACCATCGATGAGCTGATGGAAGACGGTTATGAGGCAGTATTTGTGGGAAGCGGAGCGGGACTTCCGCGTTTCTTAAATATTCCTGGCGAGAATCTCCTGGGAGTATATTCTGCCAATGAGTTTCTGACCCGTGTGAACCTGATGAAAGCATACAAGTTCCCGGAGGCTCCGACTCCTGTCAAGGTGGGCAGAAGAGTGGCTGTCGTGGGAGCAGGTAATGTGGCTATGGATGCCGCAAGAACTGCGAAACGTCTGGGAGCTGAAGAAGTTTATATCGTATACAGAAGAAGCGAGGAGGAGGCACCGGCCCGTCTGGAAGAGCTTCATCACGCGAAAGAAGAGGGAATCATTTTCCGTTTCCTGAACAATCCGGCTGCCATTCTCGGTGACGAAAACGGCTGGGTAAAAGGAATGGAAATCGTCAAGCAGCAGCTGGGTGAGCCGGATGCATCCGGAAGAAGACGTCCGGAGCCGATTGAAGGTTCCAACTATGTGATGGATGTGGAGACAGTCATCATCGCCATCGGACAGAGCCCGAACCCGTTGATCCGTCATACCACACCGGGATTGGAATGCCAGAAATGGGGCGGTATCATTGTCAATGAAGAGACCATGGAGTCCTCCAAAGAGAATGTATACGCCGGCGGAGACACTGTAACTGGAGCGGCTACCGTTATCCTTGCTATGGGAGCAGGAAAGCGCGCGGCAGCAGCGATCGACGCAAAATTATCAGCAAAATAAATGCAATTATGGGAGGGATATTTTCCGGTATCTTTGATGCGGGAGGATATCCCTTCCTTTTTGATACAAAAAAATACGCCGGGAAAAGACAGACGTCCGTTTACGAAAAACACAGAGGAGAAAAGAACTAATATACTGTGAATTTCACTAAGAATTTATGAGATTTCAGATAAAAAAACGTATGATTGACTTGTTGACAAAATCTGATTTTTTATGATAACATAACTTACTAATATTACTATAGAAACTAATAAATCAACATTGACAGGAAGGAAGTTTGATATGGGAAAAATTATCGGAGAGGGAATCACATTTGATGACGTATTATTAGTGCCGGGATACTCAGAAGTCATTCCGAACGAAGTGGAACTTCAGACCAAGCTGACGAATAAGATTCAGCTGAATGTTCCTCTGATGAGCGCCAGCATGGATACGGTAACCGAACACCGGATGGCGATTGCCATGGCCCGTCAGGGTGGTATCGGTATCATCCATAAGAATATGAGCATTGCACAGCAGGCTGATGAAGTGGATAAGGTAAAACGTTCCGAGTATGGTGTCATTACAGATCCGTTTTATCTTTCTCCGGATCATACCCTTCAGCAGGCAGAAGAGCTGATGTCCAAGTTCCACATTTCCGGTGTTCCGATCACAGAGAACGGAAGACTGGTGGGTATCATCACTAACCGTGATTTGAAGTTTGAGACGAACTTTGACAAAAAGATTAAGGAATCCATGACATCTGAGGCAGACGGTCTTGTCACTGCAAGAGAGGGAATCACTCTGGAAGAGGCGAAGCAGATTCTCGGCAAGGCCAGAAAAGAGAAGCTTCCTATCGTTGATGAGAATTTTAATTTAAAAGGTCTGATTACCATTAAGGATATCGAGAAACAGATCCGTTATCCTCTTTCCGCGAAAGATGAAAACGGACGTCTTCTCTGCGGCGCGGCTGTGGGATGTACTCCTGATATCCTGGACCGTGTGGATGAGCTGGTGAATGCTCATGTTGACGTTATCGTCATCGATACCGCTCACGGACATTCCGCCAACGTGCTTAAGACCTTTGCTCTCGTAAAAGAGAAATATCCGGATTTACAGGTGATCGCCGGCAACGTTGCCACAGGAGAAGCCACAAAGGCATTGATTGACTGTGGTGTGGATGCGGTAAAAGTTGGTATCGGACCTGGTTCCATTTGTACAACCCGTGTGGTTGCGGGTATTGGTGTACCGCAGATTACAGCGATCATGGACTGCTACGAGATGGCAAAACAGTACAACATCCCGATCATCGCCGATGGAGGTATCAAGTTCTCCGGTGATATCACAAAGGCCATTGCAGCCGGCGCCAACGTGGTCATGCTTGGCGGTCTGCTGGCAGGATGTGACGAGAGCCCGGGAAGCTTTGAGTTATACCAGGGAAGAAAATACAAAGTATACCGTGGTATGGGATCTCTGGCAGCCATGGAAAACGGCAGCAAAGACCGTTATTTCCAGGAGAATGCCAAGAAGCTGGTTCCGGAAGGTGTGGAAGGCCGTGTGGCTTATAAAGGCACTGTGGAAGATACTATCTTCCAGCTGGTTGGAGGACTTCGTTCCGGTATGGGATATTGTGGAGCGAGAACCATTGAAGAGCTGAAAGAGAAAGGCAGATTCGTGAAGATGTCCGCTGCTGCTCTGAGAGAGAGTCATCCGCATGACATTCACATTACAAAGGAAGCGCCGAACTACAGCGTAGAATAATGGAAAGACGCCATCATATAATAGGATGGAAACATACGAGGAATACAGACTTGCGGTAAGGTATTCCAGATAATATGGAACAGGCTGCTGCAGATGGATGGAAACCATGGGAACCAATCTGCACAGCCTGTTTTTCTTATAGGGTGTTTTTTGAGTTTTATCATATCGTATTCGATATAATTCATTTCGGGGAAAGGAAATATTCAGGAAAGGACCGTTTATTTTGGCTCAGAAGAATTTTCCAGGAGGGAAGAATGGCGAAAAGAGCCGTAAAAGACTCTGTGCGTACCAGAAGCTTCTATATAAAAAGGCATTATCCCGCAAAAAAAAGAGAACAAGGAAGAACAGGATTTTCAATAGAAAGAAAAGAAAAACAGGGAAAACAAAGAAACAGGGGATCTTTACCCGGAAAAATCTGGAGATTGCCGGGACCATCTGCATGCTGTCTCTGGCAGTGGTGGTGTTTGGCCATGCGATCCGCTGGAATCCTTTCACAAAGAGAGAACCCGGCACAGTGCAGCGGGAGATTTCCGCCGGTGACGATTATCAGATCCTTCCTGCGGAGGAGGGACCCTGCGGCAGACCGGAGATCATTCAGGATTTTATTGTGGAGAACCCTTACAGCCGCAGCGGTATCCCTCTGGAACAGGTCAATGGCATTGTGGTCCATTATGTGGCCAACGCAGGTTCCACTGCCGAGGAGAACAGGAATTATTTTGAGAATCTGAAAGATACTCATCTGACAAAGGCGAGCAGTCATTTTATCATAGGATTGGACGGAGAGATTATCCAGTGCATTCCTCTCGATGAGATTTCCTACGCGTCCAATGAGAGGAATTCGGATACGATTTCCATTGAGTGCTGTCACAGAAAAGAGAATGGAAAGTTTACGAAAAAAACGTACCGTTCTCTGGTGAAACTCACCGCCTGGCTGTGTGCCACCTACGGTCTTTCGTCGTCGGATGTCATCCGCCATTATGATGTGACCGGGAAGTTATGTCCGCTTTATTTTGTCCGTCACGAGGATGCCTGGGAGGAGTTTCTTTCAGATATTCAGAAAAAATTGGAAAAAAACCAGTAAAAATCTTATAAAATGAAAGAAGTATCATGAAAAACCTGCAAAAATCATTGATTATGATGGGAAAATGAGATATGATTATTAACTGTGAGTATCTGTATATCCGGTGCTTTTACATAAAAATGATGTTCGCGCGGCGTCCGGGATCCTTTTCCGGACGCGGCATATAAAGAAAGAAGAGAACGGGAAGAGCATCCGGCAGCAGAAAACCAGAAAAGAGAAAGGGATGAAGCAGATGAGTTACAAGATTGGCGTCATTCGGGGCGACGGCATTGGCCCGGAGATTGTTGCCGAAGCACTCAAGGTAATGAATAAGGTTGCAGAAAAATATTCAAAAGAATTGGAATATACAGAGATTCTTCTGGGAGGAGCATCCATTGACGTACATGGCAGGCCTCTGACAGAGGAAGCTCTGGAGACGGCAAAGAGCTGTGATGCAGTGCTGATGGGTTCTATCGGAGGAGATACCAACACTTCACCGTGGTATAAGCTTCCGGCAGATTTAAGACCGGAGGCGGGGCTTCTTGCTATCCGCAAAGGCCTGGGATTATTCGCCAATATGCGTCCGGCATATCTGTATGAGGAGTTAAAGGACGCCTGCCCGCTTCGGGAAGATATCATTGGAGACGGATTTGATCTGGTGGTCATGCGGGAGCTGACAGGAGGCCTGTATTTCGGAGCCAGAGAAACTGTGGAAGAGAATGGCGTACTGAAGGCAACGGACACTCTCTGCTACAATGAGAATGAGATCCGCCGCATTGCCATCCGCGCTTTCGAGATTGCCATGAAGAGAAGAAAGAAAGTGACCAGCGTCGATAAAGCAAACGTGCTGGACAGCTCCAGACTCTGGAGAAAAGTGGTGAACGAGGTGGCAGAGGATTATCCGGAGGTTACTCTGGAACACATGCTGGTGGACAACTGCGCTATGCAGCTGGTGAGAGATCCGAAACAGTTTGATGTGATTTTAACGGAAAATATGTTTGGTGATATTTTGTCTGACGAGGCCAGCATGGTGACCGGATCGATCGGAATGTTGTCTTCCGCCAGCCTGAAAGAAGGAAGTTTTGGTCTGTATGAACCAAGCCACGGTTCCGCGCCGGATATTGCCGGAAAGAATCTGGCGAATCCGATTGCGACAATCTTATCAGCGGCAATGCTGCTGCGGTATTCCCTCAACATGGATGAGGCCGCGGATGATGTGGAACGGGCAGTGAAGCAGGTATTGAAAGACGGCTACCGCACAGGAGATATCATGTCAGAAGGCATGAAAGAAGTGGGAACCAAAGAGATGGGTGACCTGATCGCGGCCAGAATATAAAACACAGTATATTGGAAACTGGAGGTAATAGTGATGAGAAGTGATAATGTAAAAAAAGGAATGCAGCAGGCGCCGCATCGTTCCTTATTTAACGCATTGGGTTTTACAAAGGAAGAGCTGGATCGTCCGCTGGTCGGTGTGGTAAGTTCTTATAGTGAGATTGTTCCGGGACATATGAACCTGGATAAAATTACAGAAGCAGTAAAGATGGGTGTTGCCATGGCGGGAGGAACTCCGATCGTTGTTCCGGCCATCGCGGTCTGTGACGGTATCGCCATGGGACATGTGGGTATGAAATATTCACTGGTTACAAGAGAACTGATTGCTGATTCCACAGAATGTCTGGCAAAAGCCCATCAGTTTGACGCGCTTGTGATGATTCCGAACTGCGATAAAAATGTGCCGGGTCTTCTGATGGCGGCGGCAAGAATCAACGTGCCGACGATCTTCGTGAGCGGCGGCCCGATGCTTGCAGGACGCGTGGATGGCTGCAAGAGAAGTTTATCTTCCATGTTCGAGGCGGTGGGAGCTTATGAGGCCGGTAAGATGACAGAAGAAAAGGTAGAGGAATATGTCAACAACGTATGTCCGACCTGCGGTTCCTGCTCCGGTATGTATACCGCCAACTCCATGAACTGTATGACGGAAGTGATCGGCCTTGGACTTCAGGGCAACGGAACCATTCCGGCAGTATTCTCCGAGAGAATCCGTCTGGCAAAACATGCCGGTATGAGAGTTATGGATCTTTACAGAGAGAATATCCGTCCGAGCGATATCATGACCAGAGAAGCCTTTTTAAACTGTCTGACAGTGGATATGGCCCTGGGATGTTCCACCAACACTATGCTGCATCTTCCGGCCATCGCCCATGAGGCAGGAATTGAGCTGAACATGGACATTGCCAATGAGATCAGCGAGAAGACACCGAACCTCTGTCACCTGGCACCAGCAGGTCCGACTTACATGGAGGATCTCAATGCAGCTGGCGGCGTGTATGCCGTAATGAATGAGCTGAGCAAAAAAGGTCTTCTTTATGAGGATGCTATCACCGTGACAGGTAAAACCGTCGGTGAGAACATTGCCCATGCATACAATAAGAATCCGGAAGTCATCCGTCCAATCGACAATCCTTATATGGAGCATGGCGGAATTGCTGTCCTCAGAGGTAATCTGGCACCAGATACCGGTATCGTAAAACAGTCTGCAGTGGTACCGGAGATGATGGTTCACGAAGGGCCGGCCCGTGTCTTTGACTGTGAAGAAGACGCCATCGCGGCTATCAAGGGCGGAAAGATCGTTCCTGGCGATGTGGTTGTCATCCGTTACGAGGGACCAAAAGGCGGTCCGGGCATGAGAGAAATGCTCAATCCGACCTCCGCCATCGCCGGTATGGGACTGGGAGATTCCGTGGCTCTTATCACAGACGGCCGTTTCTCCGGCGCATCCAGAGGAGCTTCCATCGGACATGTCTCTCCGGAAGCAGCCGTGGGCGGACCGATCGCTCTGGTGGAAGAGGGAGATATCATTAAGATCGACATTCCGAATAACAGTCTGAACGTGGATATCTCTGATGAAGAGATGGCAGCCAGAAAAGCAAAATGGCAGCCGAGAGAACCAAAGATCAAAGATGGCTATCTGCTTCGCTACGCAGCTCTCGTTACATCCGGAAACAGAGGAGCGGTGCTGGATGTGAATCAGCTGAAATAATGTCTGAGGGACATTTGGAAAATAAGAGGATAAGATCCGGCGCTGTGGGCATCCGCCTGCTGCCGGAAGAATTGTATTTTTGGAAAGGATTGAAACCAGATGAGACAGATTCTGAATGGTTCAGAAATCGTGATTGAATGTCTGAAAGAGCAGGGCGTGGATACCGTCTTCGGTTATCCGGGCGGTGCGATTTTGAACATTTATGATGAATTATATAAACACAGCGGTGAAATCCATCACATTCTGACTTCCCATGAACAGGGCGCAGCCCACGCGGCGGACGGGTATGCCCGGGCCACGGGGAAGGTCGGCGTGTGCATGGCGACTTCCGGACCGGGAGCAACCAACCTGGTTACCGGTCTTGCCACAGCTTATATGGATTCCATCCCGGTGGTGGCGATCACGGCAAACGTCGGAGTGAGCCTTCTTGGAAAGGACTCCTTCCAGGAGATTGATATCAAAGGCGTCACCATGCCGATAACCAAACATAATTATATTGTAAAGGACATTGAAAAGCTGGCGGATACCATCCGGGACGCATTCCGTATCGCGCAGTCGGGAAGAAAAGGCCCTGTGCTCATTGATGTTACCAAGGATGTGACAGCGGCAAAAACGTATTTTGAGTCCGTAAAACCGGTGAAGATCCATCCGGTCTGCGACACCATCCGTGAGAGAAGCATGAAAGAAGCTTCTGAGGTGCTCCGCACGGCGAAACGTCCTTATATCCTGCTGGGTGGCGGCTGCGTCCTGTCCGATGCCAGCGAGCAGGTGCGGGAATTTGTGAAAAAAGTGGATGCTCCGGTTTGCGATACCCTGATGGGTAAGGGAGTTTTTCCGGGAGACGATCCGCTGTACACAGGAATGCTTGGTATGCACGGAACGAAGGCTTCCAACATCGGTGTGTCTGAGGCAGATGTTCTGATTGCCATCGGCTGCCGGTTCAGCGACCGTGTCTACGGCAATGCCAAAACATTTGCAAAAAATGCCAAAATTATTCAGATTGATATTGATCCGGCGGAAATCAATAAAAATATCATGGTGGATATTTCCATCGTTGGCGATATCAAGGCAGTGCTGACTATTTTTAATAAGCGGATCAAAGAACAGCATCATCCGGAATGGATTCAGCACGTGCAGGCGTTAAAAGAAAAATATCCGCTGACCTATCATCAGGATCAGCTTTCCGGTCCCGGAGTCATCGAGAAGATTTATGATATGACAAAGGGAGATGCCATCATCACCACAGAAGTGGGACAGCATCAGATGTGGGCAGCACAGTTTTATAAATATACAAGACCACGTCAGTTCCTGACTTCCGGCGGTCTGGGTACCATGGGATATGGTCTGGGTGCAGCTATCGGCGCCAAGATCGGATGTCCGGATAAGGTGGTTGTCAATATTGCGGGAGACGGATGCTTCCGTATGAATATGAATGAGATCGCCACTGCCACCCGGTCAGAGGTACCGGTGATCGAGGTTGTCATCAACAACCATGTGCTGGGAATGGTTCGCCAGTGGCAGAATCTGTTCTATGGAAAACGTTATTCCGCAACCACTTTGAATGACAAAGTGGATTTTGTGAAGCTGGCGGAAGCCATGGGAGCAAGAGCGTCCCGTGTTACAAATATGGAAGAGTTCGAAAAGGCCTTTGGCGAGGCGCTGTCCTGCGGAGAGCCATATCTCATTGACTGTATCATTGACAGCGATGATAAAGTATGGCCGATGGTAGCGCCGGGGGATTCCATTGATGAGGCGTTTACAGAGGAAGACCTGGCAGCAAAAGAATAATGGATGCCCGGAGCCGGGGAGCGGACTTTGTGAGAAAGCTTATGAACCCGGGTGTCTTTTGACAGAGATATTCTGTCTTTACCCATACATCTATTAAAAAAGGAGACTCAATTATGTTTCAGTACAAATGCTTAAATCCGATTTCTAAGGTTGGACTGTCAATTTTTGATGAGAATTATAAAGAGGTGGAAGATCTGCAGGAGGCAGACGCTGTGCTGGTGAGAAGCGCAGCCATGCATGAAATGCAGGATGTTCCGAATCTTCTGGCGGTTGCCCGTGCCGGAGCCGGCGTCAACAATATTCCTGTCAGCGATTACGCAGAAAAAGGAATTGTCGTATTCAATACACCGGGCGCCAACGCCAACGGCGTAAAGGAGCTGGTCATTGCCGGAATGCTTCTGTCCTCCCGTGACCTCATCGGAGGAAACCACTGGGTACAGGAGAATAAAAATAATCCGGATATCACCAAGGCGATGGAAAAAGCCAAAAAAGCTTTTGCCGGAACAGAAATCCAGAAAAAGAAGATCGGTGTCATCGGCCTGGGAGCCATCGGCGTTCTGGTTGCCAATGCGGCGAGAAATCTTGGTATGGATGTTTATGGCTACGATCCGTATCTGTCCTTAAAGAGCGCATGGAACCTTTCCCGCTCTGTGCACCATGTAAATTCTGTGGATGAGATTTTTGAGCACTGTGATTTTATTTCCGTACATGTTCCTCTGATGGACACCACAAGAAATATGGTGGGCAGAGATGGAATCGCAAAGATGAAACCGTCTGCAACAATTCTGAACTTTGCCAGAAATGGTCTGGTGGATGAGGATGCTGTGGTGGAGGCGCTGCAGGAAGGAAGACTCCGTCATTATGTGACAGATTTCCCTACCCCGAAGGTTGCCTCAGTGGACGGCGTTATCGCGTTCCCTCATCTGGGCGCTTCCACAGAAGAGTCTGAGGAGAACTGCGCAGTGATGGCTGTGGAACAGTTGATGGATTATCTGGAAAACGGAAATATCCGTAATTCCGTGAACTTCCCGAACGTTGACATGGGAGTTTGCCAGACACAGGGACGTATTGCCATTTTACACAGAAATATCCCAAATATGCTGACACAGTTTACCGGAATGTTTTCCAAGGATAACATTAATATTACAGAAATGAGTAATAAGGCTAAAGATAATTATTCTTACGCCATCTTTGATCTGGATGCTCCGATCACGGAAGAAGCGGTGAGCAAACTGGAAGCCATCGACGGCGTACTGAAAGTCAGAGTGATCAAATAAAAATAATAAAACAGGGAAAGAATACTAAGGGAGATAACAAATGGAACAGAAATTAAAAGTCGGAATTCTCGGAGGAACTGGAATGGTGGGACAGAGATTCATTTCTCTGCTGGAAAATCATCCGTGGTATGAGGTGACAACCATCGCGGCAAGCCCGCGTTCTGCAGGAAAAACTTATGAGGAAGCGGTAGGCGGACGCTGGAAAATGCAGACACCGATGCCGGAGGCAGTAAAGAATATCGTTGTCATGAATGTAAACGAAGTGGAAAAAGTAGCTTCTCAGGTGGACTTTGTTTTCAGCGCAGTAGATATGTCCAAAGAAGAAATCCGTGCGATCGAGGATGAGTACGCAAAGACAGAGACACCGGTGGTATCCAACAACAGTGCTCACAGATGGACACCGGATGTGCCGATGGTCGTACCGGAAATCAATCCGGAACATTTTGAAGTGATCGCTGCACAGAAAAAACGTCTGGGAACCACCAGAGGTTTTGTGGCTGTAAAACCAAACTGCTCCATTCAGAGCTACGCACCGGCTCTTTTCGCGTTAAAAGAGTTTGGACCAAAAGAAGTGGTGGCAACAACCTATCAGGCGATTTCAGGCGCAGGCAAGACCTTCAAGGACTGGCCGGAGATGGTGGAAAATGTAATTCCGTATATCGGAGGCGAGGAAGAAAAATCTGAGCAGGAACCACTGAAACTGTTCGGAAAGGTTGTCGGAGATCACATCGAGAAGGCAGAGCTGCCGGTCATCACCACTCAGTGTGTCCGTGTACCGGTGCTTGACGGACATACCGCCGCTGTCTTTGTGAACTTTGAGAAAAAACCGACCAAAGAGCAGATTATCGAATGCTGGAGAAACTTTAAGGGACTGCCGCAGGAACTGAACCTGCCAAGCGCTCCAAAGCAGTTCATCCAGTATCTGGAGGAAGATAACCGTCCGCAGGTAAAAGCAGATGTAAACTTCGAGAACGGAATGGGTATTTCCATGGGTCGTTTGAGAGAAGATAAGATCTACGATTACAAATTTATCGGTTTATCCCACAATACTGTCCGCGGCGCAGCCGGCGGAGCAATTCTTTGCGCAGAGCTTCTGACCGCACAGGGATATATCAGCGCAAAATAAAAAGAACTTAAAAGAAAAACGACTGAATAGAAGGGCCGCTTGCAAAGCATCTGTCTTTTGCAGCGGCCTTTTAATACAGGAGGAAAAAGAATGGCATTAGATCTGGATTCAATCAGAAGATCGATATTATCACTGGTATACGAATATCTCGGACGTACCGGCGTTCTTTTCATGGAATTTCTGGGAAACTGTGTGATTGCCCTGCTGATTCTCATCATTGGTTTTAAACTTTCCAATTATGTGGTAAAACTTTGCAAAAAAGTATTTGAACGTTCAAAAATGGACCTGATGATTCAGACCTTCCTGTTGTCTGCTATGAGGATAGGACTGAAGATTCTGGTGGTTTTCATTGCCATCCAGCAGGTCGGTGTGCAGGCCTCTTCCATCATCGCCGTGATCGGTTCTGCCGGTCTGGCGGTGGGGCTTTCTCTCCAGGGTTCCCTTGCCAATATTGCCGGGGGAGTGCTCCTGCTGGTGGTCAAACCCTTTCAGGTGGGAGACTATATCCTGGAAGAAAGCTCCGGCAAAGAAGGTACGGTGCAGTCGATCGGTATTATGTACACAAAACTCAGCAGCATGGATAATAAGGCGATTCTCATTCCCAACGGCAATCTGTCCAATGCGACCATCACCAACGTGACCAATCAGGACAAGCGCCGTGTGGATCTGCTGATCGGCATAGAGTACAGTGAAGATATAAAAAAGGTGAAAGACATTTTGTCAGAGGTGATTGAGAGCGAGACCGTCCTGCTCAAAGATGATCCGGTGAAAATATATGTCAGTGAATTTAAGGAAAGCTGTATTGACATTGGCATTCGTTACTGGGTGAAGACGGAAGATTACTGGGATTCCCGCTGGAGAGTACTGGAAAAAATTAAATATGCGTTTGATGAAGCGGACGTGACCATACCGTTTAATCAGCTGGATGTCAACGTGATTTCGCAGAAATAACCGATGCAGCCTCTCTTTGCCGGATTGTCAGCAAAGAGGGGCTGTTCTTTATTTTTATGTTATTATATGGGGATTTTTTACTGATTCTACCACGGAGAGGTGTTCTTTCCGGCGATTTGCCGCTATGATAGAAGAAAACAGGGGAGTGCTTTTTCTGCTATGACAGAAAGAAACAGGAGAGTGTTTTTGCCGCTATGATAGAAGAAAACAGGGCAGTACATCTGTCGATGTGATAAAAATGTGATAGAGAGGTACTTTTTCCGGAAAGAAGGTATTTAGATGGATCTTGTAAAAATCGGAAAATATATTGCAGGGAAACGCAAAGCGCTGGGGCTGACGCAGGCGCAGGTGGCAGAAAAATTGGGAATGAGTGACAAGTCAGTTTCCAAGTGGGAGAGAGGCATCTGTCTTCCTGACGTGTCAGTCTATATGGAACTGTGTGAGATCCTGGGAATCTCACTCAATGAATTTATTGCCGGGGAAGATCTTCCCCAGGAAAATATCATAAAACAGTCGGAGAAAAATCTGATTCGGGTCACAGAGGATGGAAATATAAAGCGGAAAAAGCTGCGGAAGATTATAGCGGTACTTCTTTGTCTGACGCTGCTGGTGTCCACAGCCTTGTGTTCTGTAATTTTTATGAGGGGGGATGCCTGTAACTATGTGGAACCGCTGGCAAAGGACAGTGCGGAGATGGAGATGGCACAGTTTTTATCCGGAACGGACGGTGCCTTCCTGTATAAATACCGGCTGGACGACACGTTTACAGAAATCACGGTCACATTGTCCACATATCAGAAGGGTGTTCTTCAGAAGACGGAAGAGTTGGGAAGAATGGGGATGCTTCCGGAAAAGAGCTGGGAAGGGATGGCGGCGTTTATCCCGGATTTTGAGCATTTTAAGATCAGAGTGATCCTGACGGGAGACGGGACAAAATATGAGACAGAATTTGATATTCTAAAAAATATATCTGACAGGGAATATTTGGGCAGATCAGCGGTAGAAATTGAGGACAGGATGAAAGTATCCCCAGATGACACAGAAAAAATCGCAGCCTTTATTTACAGCAGAAACGGACTGCGGACAGGAGCCATCGGGGACGTTACCGAAGGGGCAGACTGGATGAAAGAAAATGACTATATGTATCTTCTTTCCATCCAGTTTGGCAGAACCTCCAACGGAAAATAGTATTTGCTCTTAACAGAAACTATTTTGTTTTATCCGCAATCCAGTCTTCGTTGATGGCGATGACTTTCTCCATGGCGGCCGGCCCCGGCGCGCCGATGGTGTTGCGCTTCTCAATACAGGTCTTTAAAGAAATGGCGTCGTAAATGTCGTCCTCAAAAACAGGGCTGATGGCCTTGTACTCGGAAAGACTCATGTCGTCCAGGGAGATGCCCTTGTCGATGCAGTACAGGACCAGCTTTCCTACGATGCCATGGGCGTCGCGGAACGGTACTCCGCGGCCCACCAGATAGTCTGCGGCGTCTGTGGCGTTGGTAAAGCCGTGTTTGGCGCTCTGTTCCATGATCTCCGGATGGAAGGTGATGGTCTTCAACATGCCGTTAAAGAGCGCGAGACAACCTTTTACGGTGTCGTAGGCGTCAAAGGTCAGTTCCTTGTCTTCCTGCATGTCTTTGTTGTAGGCAAGAGGCAGTCCCTTCATGGTGGTGAGCAGAGACATCAAGGCTCCGTAAACCCGGCCGGTCTTTCCCCGGACAAGCTCGGCGATATCCGGATTCTTCTTCTGAGGCATGATGCTGCTGCCGGTGCTGTAAGCGTCGTCAATCTCAATGAACTGGTATTCGTTGGAGTTCCACATAATGATCTCTTCGCAGAAACGGCTTAAATGCATCATAATGATAGACAGCGCATTTAAAAGTTCGATCACATAGTCTCTGTCAGAGACGGAATCCATACTGTTTAAGGTCGGTCCGTAGAAGCCCAGAAGCTCTGCGGTCATTTCCCTGTCCAGAGGGTAGGTGGTTCCTGCCAGAGCGCCTGCGCCCAGAGGACAATAGTTCATCCGCTCATAGATGTCGCAGAGACGGTCATAATCCCGCTTGAACATTTCCATGTATGCGCCGATATGGTGGGCGAGGGTCAGCGGCTGCGCCTTCTGCAGGTGCGTAAAGCCCGGCATGGCGGTGTGAATATGTTCCTTCATGAGGGAATGGCAGGTCTTGATCAGAGCCAGCAATTCATCCCGGATAGCAAGCAGCTCATCTCTGGTATAAAGTTTCATATCGAGAGCCACCTGATCGTTACGGCTTCTGCCGGTGTGCAGTTTTTTGCCGGTGTCCCCGATACGGTCGATGAGCGTTGCCTCCACAAAGCTGTGGATATCTTCATATTCGTCAGAAATATCCAGGGCTCCGCTCTCCACATCAGCGAGGATCCCCTCGATGCCCCGGAGAATGTCATCCCGTTCTTTCTCAGTGAGGATGCCGACTGCGGCCAGCATCTTTACATGGGCCATGCTGCCCTCCATATCCTGTCTGTAGAACTTTTTATCAAAACTGATAGACGCGTTGAAATTATAGACCAGCTTATCGGTCTCCTTGGTAAAGCGTCCACCCCATAATTGAGCCATAATGCTCCTCCTTTACAAATTTACAAAATGAATCTATAATGACTGCCATTTATTTTACACGAAAATCTATGGTCTGACAAGGTTCGTTGCAAAAACATTTCTTGAGTTCTGCCGGGAAAAAGAGTATAATCAATCTGTTTGCGTGTAAAACGACAGAAGAGAGGACATAAGTATGGAAACACAATTGAAAACACACAAGGTCAGGAATACTATTCTGCTGTTGCTGACCGCTCTGATCTGGGGAGCTGCCTTCGTAGCGCAGAGTGTGAGTATGGATTTCATTGAACCGCTCACTTTTATCTGTCTTCGTTCGCTGATCGGAGGAATCGTTCTTCTGCCCTGTATCTGGATTTTTGACCATCTGGGCGGAAAGAAAAGAGATGTGGATAAGGAAGAAAGACGTATGTATGCGGACAGGAAGGAGCCCGGGGGTATGCCGGCCGGAAGTACGCCGGCTGCGGCAAAGACATCCGGAAAACCCTGCCGCTGGTGGACGGACCGGAAACTTTTGTTTGGCGGTGTGGTCTGCGGATTGTTTCTGTTTGCCGCCAACTGCTTTCAGCAGACGGGAATCCAGTATACCACCGTGGGCAAAGCGGGATTTATCACTTCTTTCTATATTATTATCGTGCCGCTCATGGGGATTTTTCTCAAACGCTACTGCGGGATTCTCACCTGGATTGCCGTGGTCATCGCATTGGCGGGACTGTACTTTTTATGTATGAATGAAGCGCTGCAGATCCAGACGGGAGACTTTCTTATCCTGATTTCCGCATTTTTATTCGCGGGACAGATCATGGCCATTGATTATTTTAATACCTTTCTGGACGGGGTAAAAATGTCCTGCATCCAGTTCTTTACCGGGGCGGTCCTTGGCTGCATCGGGATGCTGCTGTTTGAGGACCCGCAGTTTTCCCTGATCCTGGAGGCAGCGGTGCCGGTGCTCTACACGGGCGTCATGTCCACCGGAGTGGCTTATACATTGCAGATTGTGGGACAAAAGGGCATGAATCCGACCATGGCGGCGCTGATTCTCAGCCTGGAATCGGTATTTTCCGCGCTGAGCGGCTTCGTAATCCTTCATCAGGTGCTGAGTGGAAGAGAACTTCTGGGATGTATTTTGATGTTTGCGGCGATTATTCTCGCACAGCTTCCGGATTTTCGTCGAAAGGACCATTGATTTTATGCATGAATATGTGTATAATAGTAAATATTATTCAATAAAGGAGAGATTATCATGAAGTTTAGAAAAGTAATGACATTAGCTATGGCAGCTGTTCTCGGCGCATCTCTTTTAGCAGGATGCGGAAACAGCGCGAAGGATACACAGGATAACGCACCGGCGGAGAGCACAACAGGTGCCGCTGCGACATCCACGGTTCCTACAGTGACAGAGGGTAAACTGATCATGGCGACCAACGCCTACTTCCCTCCATACGAGTACTATGAAGGAAATGAGATTGTTGGTATCGATGTTGAGATTGCAGAAGCTATCGGCGAGAAGCTGGGACTCGAAGTAGAAGTTCAGGATATGGAGTTTGATTCCATCATCACAGCCGTTTCCACAGGAAAAGCAGATATCGGTCTTGCAGGTATGACTGTGACACCGGAGCGTCAGAAAAATATTAACTTTACGGACACTTATGCAACAGGTATCCAGTCCGTTATCGTAAGAGAAGATTCCGATATCCAGACCATCGATGATCTGCAGGGCAAGAAGATCGGTGTACAGTTATCCACCACCGGTGATATCAAAGCCAGCGAACAGTTCGGTGAGGAAAATGTAGAGAAGTTCAATAAAGGCAACGATGCGGTTATGGCATTATCCCAGGGCAAGATCGATGCGGTTATCATCGACAACCAGCCGGCTCTTTCCTATGTGGCAAGCACAGACGGCCTGAAGATCCTGGATACCCAGTATGCGGAAGAAGAGTACGCTGCTTGTATCGCGAAAGGCAACGATGCGCTGCTCGACGCTGTCAACGGCGCTCTGGCAGAGTTAAAAGAGGATGGTACCATTCAGTCCATTCTTGATAAATATATTTCGGCAGAATAATCTAAAGGGTGGTGCAGTCGGCAGAGTAACCGGTACTTCATA
>ERZ1643246.266-NODE-266-length-68662-cov-209.596411_pt1 | contig 68662 bp, 61 predicted proteins | sample MGYA00579265_ERZ1643246 | MGnify/ENA primary metagenome ERZ1643246 (study PRJEB29033, sample SAMEA4952261) | chicken gut metagenome | biome: Broiler Chicken; feature: Gastrointestinal Tract; material: Caecum | place: Ireland | collected 2018 | study: Broiler... | reverse complement strand
GCGAGCGCGCACGCGCTCGCGCTTTCCCCAACGGCACCGAAGCTCCAGCCGCGCAGCGGCGAGGAGTTCGGCCAGGGCGACCGCGCCAGCGAGGACTTGGGGGTTTCCAAAGGGGGGCGTCCAGCACCCCACTTTGGTCCGGGGATTCGCAAGGGGGTGAAACTCCCTTGCGCCTGTCTTTGCCTACTTTCTGCAGGAGCAGAAAGTAGGGGCCCTCGCGCGGCCTGAGCGCGTCGAAGGGAAAAAGTAAAATTTTCAGAAAACGTAAAGAGGATAACAAAAGCCAACAGGAAGAAAAGCTCCTGGGGCGGCAAGCCCCAAAAAGAGCACCGAGCACGTCAAGGAATAAAGTTAAAAAGCAAAAGAAACCGCCTTACCGGCGGCTTTTTTTGCGCGCTTTACAGGCGGCGCAAAAAAAGGTATACTGAAAAAGACAAGGCGGGACACAAAATAGGGCCCCGCCTTCTCCCAAAAAATAAGGAAAAACAAAGGAGGTGGCTTTGCGGATGGATATTTCCGCCTGGATGCCCGTTTTGCAGCCGGTCTTCTTCGTGCTGCGGGGCGCCGCCGCCGCGCTGACGGTCGTGCTGATCCTCTGGTGCTGGCAGTCCGTGCGGGCCGGACGCCGCCGCGAGGAACCGGTCGTCTGCCTCGAAGACCGCCGGCGCGGGCACACGCTGCCCGTGCTGTATTGGGAAAACAGCCTCGGCCGCAGCAAAAGCTGCGACATCGTCCTGCCCGACACGTCCGTCAGCCGTGACCACGCGGTGCTCATGCGCCGCCAGTCGGGCTGGTACGTCGTCGATACCGGCTCGAAAAGCGGCACGCTTCTAAACGGGCGCAAGATTCATAAGCAGACGAAGGTCCTGCCCGGCGACGTGCTGCGCTTCGGCGGGACGAGCCTTGTGTTCCGCCGCGCGACCGATACGCCCGCGGGCCAGAACCGCCGCGCGCCGCGCCGCGTCCCGTCGCAGGGCGCTTTGCTGACGCTCGCGACGGTCATCCAGCTGTTACTGTTCGTGCAGGCGCTGTTTGCGGACAATTCGTTTTCGCTTCTGCCCGTGCTGCCGTGCGCGCTCGTTTTGCTCATCGAATGGGTCTTTTTCGCGATTTCCAAGGCCATCGGCCGCGCGAATTTTGAGCTCGAAACGATCGGGTTTCTGCTTTCCGGCATCGGCATCGCGCTCGAGTGCGGCATGCGCGAGCGCTTAACCGAGGATACGCCGCAGGATTTGCCCGGGCCGTTTACGCTGTACCATTGGAGCCTCGACACGGTCTACACGCAGATCCTCATGATGGCCGCGGGGTTAGTCGTCTACAGCTTCTTAATCTGGTTTATGAAGGATTTAGACCGCGTCAATAAATTCCGCACGCCGGTGGCCGTATTGGGGCTTTTGCTGTTGCTTTTGCCGATGGTGCCGGGGATTGGCAGCTCGAGCGGCGGCGCGACGAACTGGATTTCGGTGGGCGGGCTCTCCCTGCAGCCGAGCGAACTGACGAAGCTGTGCTTTATCTTCGCGGGCGCCGCGACGCTCGACCATTTGCAGACGAAGCGCAACCTCATCGGCTACGTGCTGTTGATGGCGGCGATCATGGGCGTGCTCGCGCTCGAGCGCGATATCGGCGCCGCCGCGATCTTCTTCTTGACGTTCTTAATCATCGCGTTTCTGCGCTCGGGCTCGATGCGCACGGTCGTCTTGTTCGTCGCGCTCGCGGCGGTCGGCGTGTTCGCGCTCTTATCGATGTTCGACCACGTCAAGGCCCGCTTTGACATCTGGCGCCACGTCTGGGAGCAGCCGTACGACGGCGGGTTTCAGCAGACGCACGTCTTGACCTACGCGGCAAGCGGCGGGTTATTCGGCGTCGGCATCGGAAACGGGGGCCTCGGCGCGGGCACGGCGCCGCTTTCTGGCCAAACCCACATCACGGGCTATAACAGCGACCTCGTCTTCGGCGTCGTGATCGAGGAATTGGGCCTTGTCTTGGCCGTGGCCATCGTCGCGGTGTTCGCGATTCTCATCTTCATGGCGCGCGGCGAGGCGACGCGGTCGCGCTCGACGTTTTATTCGATTACGGCCAATGCCGCGGCCGGCATGCTGCTCGTGCAGGCGTGCTTAAATATCTTCGGCGCGACGGACGTGCTGCCGTTAACCGGCGTGACGCTGCCGTTTATCAGCGCGGGCGGCACGAGCATGATGTGCGTGTGGGGCGCCTTGGCGTTTATCAAGGCCAGCGACGAGCGCACGTACCTGACGCAGCGGGAAAGGAGGCGGCGATAACCCATGCGGACCATCGGAAAGCGTTCGGCGTTTTTGCTCGCGTTCGTGCTGGCATTTGCGGCCGGGCTTATCTTCTTCCTTTATGAATATGTCATCGACGGCGCCGACTGGGCGATGCAGCCGTACAATAACCACCTGACGGCCGGCACGACGGCGCTCGTCAACGGCAAGGTCACGGACCGCAACGGCACCGTGCTGTTAAATGTCGAAAACGGCCAGCGCACGTACGCGGAAAGCGAGGAAATGCGCGAGGCGACCTTACACGTCGTCGGCGACGAGGGCGGGAACATCTCCACGGGGGTCCAAAGCGCGTTTAAAAGCCAGCTAACGGGCTATAACCTCTTAACGGGCCTTGCGGACCTGCACACCGAGAAAAGCGGCGGCGACATCCAATTGACGATCGACGCGGACTTAAACCAGCTCGCCTACGAGGACTTTGCGGGCCGCGACGGCGCCGCGATCCTCACAAACTGGAAGACCGGCGAGATTTTGTGCATGGTCAGCATGCCGACGTTCGACCCCGCGAATCCGCCGGGCGATATCGAGACAAACGACGATTACACGGGCGTCTACGTCAATAAGGTCCTCTCGGGCCAATTGACGCCGGGTTCGGTGTTTAAGCTGTTCACGGCCGCGGCCGCGATTGAGAACCTCCCGGACTTAGACAATATGACCTTCCACTGCACGGGCTCGGAGACGTTTAACGGCAACGAAGTCACCGACGTCTCCGCTCACGGCACGCTGTCGTTCCGCGACGCGCTCGCGCATTCGTGCAACGTCGCGTTCGCGGAGCTCGCCGTGCAGATCGGCGCGGACAAGATGACCTCAACCGTGCAGAGCATGGGGCTGTTAGACCCGTTTGAAATCGATTCGATTCAGGTCGCGGCCGGGAATTACGACGTCGCCGGGGCATCGGAGGACCGCCTCGCGTGGTCCGGCGTCGGCCAGGACAAGGACCTCGTCAATCCCGCCTACATGGTCCGCCTGATGGGCGCGATTGCGAACGGCGGCGTGCCGGAAAAGCTCCACTTCATCCAGAACGCGACCGGCGACCTCGGCGTCGGCGGGACCTTCGGGCAGACCGAGGACGACGAGCGCCTGCTCTCGGAATCCACCGCGAACCGCCTGCGCGATTACATGCGCTACAACGTCGAGGGCTATTACGGCGACAGCACGTTCCCCGGTATCAGCCAGGTCTGCGCGAAGACCGGCACGGGCGAACTCGGCGGCGAACACAACAACAACGGCTGGATGGTCGCGTTCTCGCTCGACGAGAGCACGCCCTACGCCGTCGCCGTCGTCGTCGAGCACACGCCGGAATACGGCTCCCAGAGCGCCGGCGTCATCGCGAAGGACCTGCTCGCGGCCGCCGCGCAGAAGGGGGAATGACGCGCCCCCGGGCATCTATTTCAGAGAAAATCACAGTTTCAAAAAGATCTTTTCGGAAGATATTTTTCAGATATTTTCAGATGTTTTTGATTTGAAAAGAAAAAGGCCGTGCCGCCTTTCTGCATCGCTGTGGAGAGCAGAAAAGCGGCACGCCTTTTTTATCGCTTTTTATGATTGCTGAAAATTTTAGGAAGCGGCATCCGGAGGCCCGTCTGCGGCCTCGTCCGCGAGTACCCGGAGGGTATCCTTCGCGCGCGTGATGTGGTACGAAAACACGACCTGCGTCTTTTCATCCAATGTGCGGTCGAGGCGGTCGGCGGCTTCTAAGTCCGCGAGCGCCTCGCGGTAGCGCGCGGTGCGCTGCGCGACGGCAAACACGGAGCCGTCCGCGTTGCGCAGCGGCTTCCATTCGGTGGTATAAAGCCGGATGTCGTTTTCGAGCGCTTGCAGCGCCTGGCGCACCTGCAAAAAGTCGGGCGGGGAGAGGCGGGTTTCACACGCCTCGAGTGCTGCCTGCAGCCGCTTGAGCACGAGCCGGTCGTTTTGGAAGATCATCGGCGCGTAGTTTGGCGGCAGGAGGATAAAATTAATGAGCACCGCGAGCATGATGCCCACAGCGGCCGCCAGTAAAGCGTTGACCGCCGTCGCGAACGTGCCGTCCGCCGGGTCGTGCAGCAGCATTACCCCCATGCAGAACGCGCTCATCACCATGCCCTGCGGGATTTTTAGGAGCTTGCAGACGTACATCACCGCGATGATGCCCGCCCCGCACAGCCCCGCGTTGTGCGGCGACAGGCGGAAGAGGATGGCCCCGCATAAAAGTCCGAGCACCGTCCCCGCTAAGCGCTCCATCGCGCCGCGCAGGGAATCGTCCATGTTGCGCTCCATGCTCAATACCGCCGCGACGACCGCCACGAGCGGCTGCTCAAAATGGGCCAGGTCGCACAAAAGCAGCGACACCGTCGCCGCAAGGCCCGTCTTAAAGATGCGAAGCCCGAGCCGGGCCCCTTTCTTCTGCGCGTTCATCGGATGCCGTGCAGCGCAAAGCGCAGCACGTCCCGCGGCGCCTCGGCAATCGCGCGGGCGTGGGCAGCCTCAAGCTCGGCCCGGTCGCGGAAGCCCCACAAGACCCCGACGGTGTCCATGCCGGCGGCAGCCCCCGTCTGCATGTCCGTGTTCGTGTCGCCGATGTAAAGGCAGTCGGCGGGCATGACCCCGAGCTCCTTCGCAAGGAGCAAAGCGCCGTCGGGCGCGGGTTTCCGCGGCACGCCTGCGCGCTGGCCGTGCGCCGCGTCAAACGTCCCGGAAGGGAAGCGCTTTAAGACCGCGTGCGCCATGTCGTCGGGCTTATTCGAGAGCACGCCGATTTTCAGTCCCGCTTTGTGCAGGTCCGAAAGCAGCTCCCGGATGCCCGGATAATCGGTGACCTCCGCGCCGGGGTCGGCCGCGTAGTAGGCGTCGTACAATTGGCCGACGCGCTCGACCTCGCTTTCCGCGAAGCCTTGCGGCGCGACGGTGTGGAGCATGTTGTTTAAAAGCCGCACGCGGCCGTTGCCGACCAAACGGCTGTACGTCTCCACCGGGATTTCCGGGTAGCCGCAGTCGCGCAGCGCGTGGTTTGCAAACTTCGCAATCGAGCGAAGCGTGTTCGCAAGTGTCCCGTCCAAATCAAAAATACAGGCCTTATACATCGGAAATCACACCTTTTTCACAAGTTCTCCCGTGCATTTGTAGATAGATCCACCCGGCACGACGCCGCGCACGCAGCTCGTCGGATAGATGGTCGCGTCTTTGCCGACGACCGTGCCCGGGTTTAAGACGGCGTTGCAGCCGACCTCAACGTGGTCGCCGAGCATCGCGCCGAATTTTTTAAGCCCCGTCTCAATCGGCTCGGCCGCGTGGACGACGACGGGCTTTTTGTCCGCCTTGACGTTGCTCGTAATCGACCCCGCACCCATGTGCGCGAAATAGCCCAAAATGGAATCGCCCACGTAGTTATAGTGCGGCACCTGCACGTGGTCGAACAGGATCACATTTTTAAGCTCTGTCGAATTCCCCACGACACAGTCGGCGCCGACGAGCGCACTGCCGCGCACGAACGCGCCCGGGCGCACTTCCGTATTTGGCCCGATGATGCACGGCCCGGCAAGATAGATATTCGGGTACAGCTTCGCGCTCTTCGCGACCCAAATGTCCTCCCCGCGCTGTTCATAGTCGTCGCGCGAGAGCTTTTCGCCAAGCGCGCGCACGAAGTCCCGGATTTCCGGCAGCGCTTCCCACGGATACGTAAACCGGCGCAATAGGTCCGCAGCGGCCGTGTGGCCGAGCGTGTACAGCGCCGCAATCGTACATGCGTCTTTTTCCACTTTCATGAGCAAAAACTCCTTTCCGCCTATCCTAGCAAGCGATCGTTTCTATTATATGGAGATTTTCCGTCCGGGTCAATAGACAAACCGCACGGCCGCCGGTATAATAAAAAGAAGAAATTGGACAGAAAACGGCGCAGCCATCCGCGCCGGGACCCGCAAAAAGGAGGAAACCGTTTCATGCGAACGACGCTGCCGTTTCGGAAAAATGAGGTGCACACGCTTTCAATCACCGGCTACACGGCCGAGGGGCGCGGGGTCGGCAGGCTTCTGGGCGCCGCCGTCTTCGTGCCCGGCGCCGCTTTGGGGGATACCTTAAACGTGCGCATCTTAAAGACGGAGAAGACGTACGCCTACGGGAAAATCGAAGAGATCCGAACCCCCTCGCCGGACCGCATCGCCCCCGACTGCCCGCAGTTTGGGAAATGCGGCGGCTGCGCGTTCCGGCACCTGCGCTATGAAGCGGAGTGCCGGGCAAAGGAGCAGCGCGTGCGCGACGCGCTCGAACGCATCGGCGGATGCGACCCGGACTTGGTGCAGCCGATCCACCCGGCCGCGTCGCCCGACCGCTACCGCAATAAGGCGCAGTTCCCGTTGGGGCTCGACGAAAACGGCCGCCTTTCTGCGGGCTTTTTTGCGCCGCACAGCCACCGCATCGTGCCGTGCGAGGATTGTCTGCTGCAGCCGGAAGTCTTCCGCAGCGCCGTGCGGGCCGTAAAACGTTGGCACCGGGAAACCGGGGAGTCCGTCTACGACGAGGGGACCGGCAAGGGCCGCCTGCGCCATCTGTACCTGCGCGCGGCGATGGGGGACGGCGGCGTGATGGTGTGCCTTGTCGTAAACGGCAGCGGCGTCCAAAACGAGGCGCGGCTCGCCGAACTGCTGCGCGAAGCGGTCCCGGGCCTTCAAAGCGTCGTCCTCAACATGAACACAAAGCGCACGAACGTGATTTTGGGCCCTTCCTCCCGCACGGTGTGGGGGGAAGACCACTTGACGGACACACTGTGCGGCCTGCGCTTTTCGATTTCCCCGCACAGCTTTTACCAGGTCAACCGCGACGGCGCCGAGCGCCTGTACGAAAAGGCCGCCGAATACGCCGCGCTTTCGGGCAATGAGACGCTTTTCGACCTCTACTGCGGCACCGGCACGATCGGCCTCTCGATGGCGCACAAGGCCGGGCGGGTAATCGGCGTCGAGGTCGTCGAGCAGGCGGTCGCCGACGCGCGCGAGAACGCAAAACGCAACGGCATCGAAAACGCGGAATTTTTCTGCGCGGATGCGCCGAAAGCCGCCGCGCGCCTCAAGGCACAGGGGGTTCGGCCGGACGTCGTCGTGCTCGACCCGCCAAGAAAGGGCTGCGGCGAAGCGCTCGTGCACACGGTCGCCGAACTGGCGCCCCGGCGCGTTGTCTACGTCTCCTGCGACCCGGCTACGCTCGCGCGCGACTTAAAGACGTTTTCCGCCTGCGGCTACACCCTGCGCGAGGCCACGCCGTTTGATTTATTCCCCCGCACCGCGCATGTCGAGTGCGCCGCCTGGCTTTCGAGGTGAAGGCCTACGCGGCCGCCGGCCGTAAAATTTTTGCAATCCAAAAAGCCTCCCCGGACCCTTGTGAAAGTCCGGGAAGGCTCTTTTTAATTTTTTTCCGCTCGCTTACTTCATGAAATCCGCGCCGCTGTGCCAGGCCTTGCCGGCCTTTTCGCCGATCGCGTAGTAGCCGTTCTGCATCTGGTCGAACGCGAACGCGTGGAGCTTCCCCGCGTCGATCTTGCCCGCGTCGTCGAGGACCTTTTCGTCGGCCAATACGTTGACGATTTTGCCGAGCACGCGCAGGCCGTACGGCTGGTCCTGCATTTCCACCACCTCGCACTCGAGCGTGAGCGGGTACTCGGTGATGATGGGCGCGTCGACGCGCGTGCTCTTGACCGCGTGCAGGCCCGAACGCGCAAATTTGTCCGCCATTTTATTCGAACTCGCAATGCCGAAAAAGTCGGACTCCCGCAGCGTGTCCGTGCCCGGCACCGCGAGCGTGAACGCCTTTCTCGCCCGGAGGTTCGCGACCGTCTTGTGGTCGGCCTCGAGGTTTAACGCGACCATGTCTTCGGCACAGATGCCGCCCCACGCCATCATCATCACATCGACCGTGCCGTCCTCGTTGTAGGTGCCGATCATGTACGTCGGCATCGGGAACAGGTACGGCTTCACACCAAATGCTTTTGCCATTTGCAGGCCCTCCCTTTCGCAATTATATTTTTAATAATATATATAAAATCCGGCTTTCCGGCAGGATGTTTGAAACCCCTCTTATTCCATCATAGCGAAACGGAAGCGGGCTGTCAAGTACACACCCGGACGTGCGCTACTTACCCCGCGGAAAGCGTCCCCGGCGGGGGGCGGCGCCGCCTTTACAGCGCCCGCGCAAGAAACGGGAACCCGTAAAGCAACGCCAGAAGCCCGAAAAACACGACGCCGAACACGACCTTCGCCGCGGGTGCCAAGCACAGCGCTACCCGCCCGCGCCGCCGGGAAAGCGCCGCGGCAAAGAGGACGAGCGCCAAAACGCCGAGCGCGCTCAAGAGGAGCCCGGCAAACAGCCCCTGCGGCACGACCGTGACCGCGACCGTGTTTTCCCCGGCCTTGACCGGCACGGCCAAAAATTCCCCGAGCGCCGCCGCGGTGTCCACGGATTCGCCATTGACCGTCGCCGTGATGTCCCCGCTTTTGCCTGTCGGCAGCACGAGCCAGCCGTCCTGCGGCGCGTTCACGGTGGCCGTGACGGTGTTCCCGGCAATCGAGGCCGAAACGCCGCCGGCCGGTGCGAGCACGGAGCTTAGCCGCGCGTGGGGCAGGGCCGCGACGCCGAACGACGTCAACGCCGCGTCGCACAGCACGTCGATCTCGACTTTCACCGGCGTCTGTTCGAACGTGCCGAGCGCCAGGATGCCGTTTTGCCCCGACGTCGGGTAGCTCTGCGCGAGGACCTTCCCGTTGACCGTGACGCGGCACACGTTTTGCGGCGATTTCCCCGCGATGCTGCTCGTAATCGGCGCGTGGCAGTCGAAGTAAAGCGTCGCGCGCGGCCCGGCCGGGATTTCGTACGTCAGCCGTTCCCCCTTCGAGACCGAAACGCTGCCGTCCGCCGCGGGCGCGAACGTCCCGCCCTCGACGGTTGTGGGGGAGAAGCGGTCAAAGAGCGGCCCGGTCTCCCCGAACAGCGCGCGGACGGCGGCCTGCTGCTGCTCGAACCGGTCGCCGGAAAGCGAGAGGCTGTCCCCGATGCCCTTCGCGAAAAAGCCGTACGGCAGCGCGTAGGGCTGGCGGACGATCTGGTACGTGCCGTTTTCGTAGACGACGTCGCGGCCGCCGTTCTGGTCGGGTGTGATGACGCTGTACTGCTGCGAAAGCAGCGCGTCGGACAGAAGCGTCCCGCCGGAAGAGCGGATTTCCATCCACGTCGTCGAGTAGCCGAGCGCCTGCATCGCGTGCATGTAGCCCGCGTCCGTCAAGGACGTGTAGTGCCCGACCGTCGCATAGCCGAGGCCGCCCAGAAGGTTCGGGTCAAAGTAGAGATTTTCCGTCTTCACGCGGTAGGGCGTGTCCTGCTCGATGCGGCCGGAGAGGTCGAGCGCCTGCGAGAAATTGTCCCCCGAAAGCGTCGCGGGGGTTAAAAACGAGCGCGCCTGGAACCCGACTTCCGAGAGAACGAGCACGCACAGGAAAATGCTCACGAGGCGCCGCGAAAGCTGCCGCCTGCGGTAGAAGAACAGCACGAGGAAATAGAGGGCAAGCAGCGGCAGGATCACCCACAAAGAGAGCAAAAGCGCCGGGTTATCGCTCCAGAAATTCCCATAGTACCGGCTGAGTACCGCGCGGTTGGTGGAAAGCAGCACGCACGCTTCCACCGAGACGGCGGCGCACAGGAGGATGGACACAGCACACGGGGCGCGGCGGCTTTTTTCGAGCCGCGGGGCGCGGCCGCTTTCGTTTAGGTGCTGCGCGGCGAGCAAGAGCCCCATCATCGTCAGCATGTACCCGAACCGCACGGGGAACGCCTGGTAGCTGCCGAGGTGCCACATCGCATCGATCGGGTCAAACCACACGGGCAGCAATAGCAAAAGGTCCACGCAGAAAAGCGCCGTCGCCGTGCGCGTCTTGCGGCCGGATAAGAGGTACAGCGGGATTGCCGCGGCCGAGAGCGCCGTACAAAGCCACACGGGCAGCGTCGTATTCAGCCGCGTGAAAAGATTCAGCCGCTGTAAATTTTCGACGAGGCTCCCCGTGCGGCCGGAGTGGAGGTATTGGAACAAAGACGGCAGCCACACAACCCCCGTTAACAGCAGCGCGACCGCGACGGAAAGCCCTAAAAGCACGAGCCGCGGCCCCTGCACCGCTTTCGGCGTCGCAATCCCCACGAACGCGCCGGCCGCGAGCACGAGCCAGAAAAACACCATCGCGGACAGGTAGAAATTCAGCACGACCATCGCCGCGAGCGCGAGCGTGAACAGCACCGCCCGCCCCTCGCGCCACAGCGCCCGCGCGCCCAAAAGCAGCACGGGGAACCACGCGAGCACGTCGAGCCACACGGTGTTCTGCGCGTAGAGCAGCGCGAAGCCGCAAAACGCGTACGAGTCCGCAAGGCACACGACCTGGGGGAGGGAGAGGTTTCGGAAGCAGCGCCGAAACAGCGCCGCGGCCGATAAAGCGGCGAGCGCGAGCTTTGAGAGTGTCAGCAGGTTAAACGCAAAATAAAACGCGGCCTTCGGCACGAGCAGCGCGAACGGCACGTGCAAAGGGCTTGCGAGGAAGAAAAAGAACACGCCCCAAAAGCTCATGCCGCCGGCGTTTGCCTGGTTCCACAGCATCGAGTCGTTCCCCGCAAGGATCTCCTGGAAATCCATCAAAAGCGGCAGCACCTGGTGGTTCGCGTCGCCCCACGCGAGCGTGCCGTCGCCGAACGGGTAGAGGTGGTCGAGGGCGAAAAGCAAAAGCAGAAATCCTGCGGCGGCCGCCGGTGCGAGCGCGAGCGCCCAGATCGACGGCAGGTTCCGCGCCGTTTTGTGCGTTGTTTCCATGGCACAAATCCCCTCCTTTTCGAAAAGAGCCCGGGATTTTTCATTGCATCAAACAAAAATCCCAGGGTCCTACTCTCTATTCTAACAGGGAAATTTGGGATTATAATTCTTTCTGAGAATCATACGCCGGAAACCGGCAGAATGTTTCCATGGTGCATCCGCACAAAAAAGCCGCGCCGGGGAAGGAAAGGGAATCGTCTTCTCGCGGGTGTTGTTTTGCCGCGCTTCGAACAGAAACGAAAGGGGAATGGATTTTGGGCCGTGCCGCCCGGAAAGGCAGGCGCCCCCTTTTGCGGCCCGCGCCAAAACCGCGGCGGGGCCGTGCGCAGTAGTCGTTTCTTTTCTTTTCTTTACTTTTCTTTTCTTTACTTTACTTTTCTTTACTTTACTTTGTCGAATTCTGTATACAAAAAAGGCGAATCTGCCGACAGAAATCGCGTTTGTGTCGACAGATTCACCCATTTACATATTAAATTTGGAAAATATTTTCATTCCATATCCCGCGGTATTATACCCCGCATCCGCAAAAAACGCGCGGGCAGGGCGCGGGAAATCCCCGCGGAGGCCGGTTTTCCACAGCTTTTCACAGCTTTTCAACAGGGTTTTCCACATGCGGGAAATCGCGCAAAAAAGCATCGGATTGCCCGCGAAAATGCCCGTTTCAGGGCCTTTTTGCAGACTTTTCGCAAAAGCGCCGCGCGGGGTTTTACGGCGTTTTCGGCCGGTACAGCGAGAGAAAAAGATCAAAGCCGCCCAAAACGAGCAGCGCGATGCCGGCAAACAGCCACAGCGCCGCGGTGGTGGGAAACGGGTTCCCAATCAAAACGGCCGCGCAGAGGATCGACGCCGCCGCGCTGAGCGCCGCCCCCTTCCACCCGGCCGCGTGCAGGCGGAACCGGTCCGCCGCGAACTGGATTTTTCCGACGCCCACGACCAGGATGGCGGCGCCGTACAGCGTCGCGAGCACGGGGAATGTCTCTAAAAACCACGACGAATGGAACGCGCAGAACGCGCCGGCCAGAAGCAGCAAAAGCCCCTGCGTCAAAAGGCTGCCGGCCGCGGCCTGCGGCGGGTCGAGCCGGAAATACTGCACGAGCTGCACGATCCCGAAAACGATCAGGGCGATGCCCGAGATGATCAGGATGCCGGATGTAAATTCGACGGGATTTAGAAGCAAAAGGATGCCGACGACCGCCTCGATGGCGCCCGTAAATAGGAGCATGTGCTTGCGCATCGTGTTCGTCTGTTTTTGTTCTGTCTGGAGCTTAAGCATCGTGTACCTCCCGGAAACTTAAAGCATGCCCCTATTGTAACGGCTGCGCCCGGCATTCGTCAAGCGGGAAATCCGCTCCGCCGCGGCGGCGCCTAGGTTTGCGGGCTTTCCCGCTCGAAACGCGAGAGCTTTCGCCAGAACGGGAGAAACAGCGCGACCGCGGCCGCCATCGCCCCGAGGTCGGCGGCCGGCGTTGCCCAAACGATGCCGTTGACCCCGGCGAGGTGGTTTAGGAGGAACATCAGCGGGATATCGAGCCCGCCTTTGCGCAGAAGCGACAGCACCGCACGGCCGACGGGCGCGTCTTCGAATAAACTTTCCTCTTTCGTCTTCACGGCTGCGTCCCTCCCGGCGTTTTCGCCTGCGGCAGTTTCAGCATGTCCGGCATGTCCACAAAGCCGAGGGCGCGGTAGAGCGCCCGGCCCGCGTCGGACGTTTCGAGGTAGATTTTCGAAATGCCCCGCCGCTTGGCCTCGTTTACGAGCCACCCGACGACCGCGCGGCCGACGCCCCGCCCGCGGAACGCCGGCTTTGTGTAGATGTTCATGAGATACGCGCATCGCCCCGTCGGGTTATCCGGCGAGGGCATCTCGGGGTAGAAGCACACGCCGCCGCAGCCGGCCCGCACGCCGTCGAGCCGCGCAAAGCAGGCGAGGTGCCCGCCGCGGGGGAGTTCTGTCTCGTAGTACCGGCGGTTTGCCTCGCGCAGCGCGTCGAGCGGCGTGTCGAATGGGATCGAAAACACCGCGTGCAGCACCTCCATGCGCCACTGCAGCAGGGCGCCGAGGTCCCGGGTGGTGGCCGGTTCGATTTGCAGGTTCATAGCCGCGCGCCCTCTTTGAGCACGACCGGCAGCTTTCGAAGGTCCGGTTTCCCGTTGGCGTTTAAAGGGAGGTGGTCCATCTCGACGAAAAATTCGGGGATCATAAACGCGGGCAGATTTTCCGAAAGCGCGCGCCGGAGTGCGGACACCTTGAGCCCCGCCCCGGCCGGCACGACGTAGGCCGTCATGTAGGAGAGGCCCGCCTCGTCCCTGCACGCGCGCACGACGGCCTGCCGCACGCCCGCACAGCGGTACAGCCGCGACTCGACCTCGGACACCTCCACGCGCTTGCCGTAAATCATGATCTGCGTGTCCTTGCGGTGCAGAAACGCGAGGTTGCCGTCGGGCAGCCGGTAGCCCAAATCGCCGCTGTGGTAGCGCACGCGGCCGTCGGGCAGCGTCTCGAACGCCGCGTTTTCCGATTCGTGGCCGCCGATGTAGCCCATCGAAACCCCGCCGCCCAAAATGCACAGCTCACCGGTCCGGCCGTCCGGCACCGCGCGGCCGGCCGCGTCGAGGATTTCGATCTGGGTCCCCAAAACCGGGCGCCCGATCGGGTACGTGCCGTCGTCTAACACGGTGCCGCCGTTACAGCGGTAGTACGACGCGCACACGGTCGTCTCCGACGGGCCGTACGTGTTGTAGACTTCCGCCTGCGCGAGCAGATGGTCCACGTAAACGCCCCGCAGCACGTCGCCGCCGCTGATTAAAAGGCGCAGCGAGGACGGGATTTTCGGCAGATGGTTCATCTCGGCTAGAAGGTACGGGAAGCCGCTGAGCATCGTGACCCTGTGGCGCTCCACAAACGCCAGTAAGGAGGAGAGGTCCGCCCGCTCCTCTGCCGGCGGGATCGCGAGCGCCGCGCCGGAGAGAAGGCTCGCGAACACCTCCTCGACGAAGATGTCAAACGAGCACACCGAGTTTTGCAGCATCACGTCGCCCGGGCCCGGGTGGAATTCTGCCGCAAACGCCCGCACGTAGTGGCAGACGTTGCGGTTTTTCACACAGACGCCCTTCGGGCGGCCCGTCGTGCCGGACGTGTACAGCACGTACGCCGGGCGTTCCGGGTCGAAAACGGCCTCCCGCTTTTGAGACGGCGCCTCCACGCCGCAGATCTCGCAGTCCGTGCAGCGCAGCGGGAAGCCCGCGAGCTTTTCGGCAAACGCCTGCTCGGTCAGGATAAAGTCCACCTCTGCCTCCGCCATCATGTCGTGGATGCGGCCGGACGGGAAGTCCGGCTCGGCGGGGATGTAGCAGCCGCCGCATTGGAGGACGGCCAGGATCGCGGCGATCATCTCCGCGCGGTGGCGCATCACGATGCCGATGTTCGACACCGTTTCCGGGAAACTCGCGGCGATGCGGTCCACTAAGCCGGCGAGTTCCCCGAACGTCATCGTGCGGCCGTCCTCGAGGATGGCGGGGGCATCCCAATTGGCGGCCGCGGCCGCCTGGAATTGTGCGTAAATCGTGTCCATAGGGGCACCTTCTTTCATCGGTTTAAAATCCACAAAAGGCCGGCGGCGCTGCGCTCGAGCGCGTGCTGGAAGTGGTTGCCGGGGTTTATTTCGAACGTCGTTTCGATGCCCCGGCTTTTAAAAAACGATTCGATTGCCTGCGTATTCTGCCGCACGGGCTGCAAAAATTGATTGCGCGTCTTGTCCTCTTTGCTCCCGAGCGAAAAATACATGCAGTCGGGGGCTTTCAGCGGCGTGTGCGAGAAGACGAACGCCTGGAAATCCGGGAACCACAAAGACCCCGACATGCTCGCGATGCGGGAGAACACGTCGGTCTTGTAAATCGCGTAGACGGCAAACAGCCCCGCGAGCGAATACCCCGCAAGCCCCCGCCACGACGGGGCGCCCGGCAGATGCTTTTCCGCTTCGGGCAGGATGCTTTCGAGCAGAAGCGTTAAATAGTCGTCCGCGCCGCCCGTGCACGGCGTGTCGTTTTTGGAGATTGGCGGGATCTCCCACGGCGCCATGTCGTGGTCCCAGGAAAGGTCACTGACCGCAATGAGCGAAAAGTCCCGGCAGCCGCCCGCCTGCAGGCACTCGTAGACATCGCGGCCCTCGTGGCCGTAGGTGTTTAGATAAATGGCCGGGCTGTTCGGTTCATTCGCCGGGAAAATATCCACCGTCTTCTGCCGGATCGTAAGGGAAATCATAGGGGAAAGCTCCTTTCCATGCTTTTTGACGCTACTAGTATAGACGATTGGGGGGAATGGACGCAAGTACGCAGGATTTTTTGCGTTAGTTTCTAAAAGAAACTGTGTAAGGATTTTGTGCGTACTTGATTTTTAAGGGGAATCTTGTATAATTTTTATACTAAGATTTTTTCGCGGGCGGCCATTTACCGGCACCCGCACCGAAAGGAGACGGCGCGCCTTGGAGCTTTGCCAGCTTATTCGATATGCCGAGCAAAAATTCCATATCCCCGAGCAGCACAAGTGGGCGGATTTCCCGCAGTTTTCCGTGCTGGCGGACCCCCACACGAACAAATGGGTCGCCCTTTTGATGCGCCAGTGGGACGAGGAGACCGGCGCGTTCATCGAGCGCTGCGACCTAAAATGCGGCCAGGAGATCCTGCGCGCGCAGCCGTGGCCGTTTCTGTCGCCGCCGTTTCGCATGAAGGGGAAAAACTGGGTCGGCGTCTCGTTTGGCCCGAAGACGATCTCACAGGTCGTCTGCCGGCTGTTCGACCGCGCGGTCCGCTCCGGCGAGGGGCGCGGGTACACGTTCGAGCTGGATGGGAAGCCCGTTACCCTGCCCGCGTCCGACCGGGAATTTTCGTCCGACTGGGTCCTCGACGGCCCGCCGCGCTCAGCGCGCGATACCCCGCTGCCCGCGTCGGAAATCCCCCCGAAAATCCGCGAAATGCAGAAGCGTTACTGCTACGCGGACGGCTCGTTTCGGATGAAATGCTGGAACTTTTACCGCCAGGGAAAATTCATGGAAACGTACGAGGACGACGCGCCGTGGGAGGAGATGATTACCCGCTATTATCCGACGTACCACGACTTCAATATCCGACAATTGCGCGGGTATTTTTCGTGGCGCACGCGCGTGCGGAAAGGGGACTTTTCCGAGGCCCCGGCTACGTTTGCGTTTCTGTATCTATACGAGCTTTTCAACGGCATCGGCACGCGCTCGCCGGAAGACGGTTTTGAGAAAATGCAGGCGTTCGAAAAAGGCTATCTCGACGCGGGGCTTGGAAACGCTTTTTTGCGCCGGCAGCTTTACCGGTGGATGTGCGGATATGCGGTGCTGTCAAACTTCCCGCCCGAGACGGCGCGCCGGTATTTGGAGCCCGACGCGCTCGCGCGCGATGAGGCGCTCGCGGTCCTCGCCGCCCCGGAAACGGCCGAAGACGGCGCGGTGCTCGACGCGCTGGGCGCCGTGGCGGGGAAGCGGCTGGAGCAGTCGCCGGCGTTTAAAAAGGACGCTTCCCGTGCGCGCTGCCTGTTCGCGGCGGCCTGGCGGCAGGGGGGCGGCGCGCTCTTTGCCGCGTGCTTCGGGAAACAGGCGTCGTACCACTGGACGCCGCTGCCGAAAGCCATCTATTTCGAGCTGCACCCGCATCCCGACGCGGACTACACGCTCGACAGCGCCCGGTCTTACCACTGCCGCGGCGGCGATTGGTGGGAGGTGCGGTATGAGCCGCTGCACTTTGACCACGAAAAGCTGCGCGCGTTTTTGCGCGAGACGGACCGCCGCCTGCGCCGGGCGCTGAAGGCCGGCCACTATCTGCGCGAAAACCCCGAGGAGGCGTGGGCCGCGCCGTTTCTGGAGGCGGCCCTGCAGGAGGAGCGCCGCGCGCAGCAGGAGGCGGCCAGGCCGAAGTTCACGATTGAGCTGTCCGCGCTCGAGAAAATCCGGGCGGACGCGGCCCAAACGCGCGACAGCCTCTTAACCGAGGCGGAAATGGACGCCCCGCCGGTTTTGGAACATGCAAAAAATACGACGGGAACGCTCACGGAAAATATCGCGGGAAATTCCCCGGAATCGATGACAAGAAATCATCCGAAATATACGGGAAATCACCCGGTAAATATAACGGAAAATAGCCCGGAAAATGCTCCAAAATCGACGACGGAAAATCTTCCGGAATATACAGGGAATCCCACGGAAAATCCCACGGAAAATAGCCCGGGAAATGCCACGAAATCGATGACAAGAAATCTTCCGGAAGATACGGGAAATATCACGGAAAATAGCACGGGAAATGCCACGGAATCGATGACGAAAAATCATCCGGAAGATACGGAAAATATCACGGAAAATAGCCCGGGAAATGCCACGAAAACGATGACGAAAAATCTTCCGGAATATACGGGAAATCCCCCGGAAAATCTCACGGAAAATAGCCCGAGAAATGCTACGGAATCGAACCCAAAAAATGCTCCGGAAAATCCAAAAAATCCCCCGGAAAACACCGGGGGGCCGGCCGCGGCGCTCGACGGCTTTTTGCGGGAGATTCTCGATGACCTGCTTTCCGGGAAATCCGTCGAAGCGCGCTGCAAGGCGCGGCACGTGCTGCCCACCGTCGCGGCCGATACAATCAACGAGGCGTTTTTCGACGAAATCAGCGACAGCATCTTAGACTGCGACGGCGAGACGATTGCGCTCGTGGCGGATTACAAGGACGATGTTTTGCAACTGCTTGGAGGCGAACACCCATGACGGAACAGAAAAAAGTGCCGAAGCGGATCGCGCAGACGATCCTCAATTCGTTAAAGGGCGGCGTGGTCCCGAGGATCGGCCTGCCGTACATCACGGTCGGGCGCAAGCGCGAGATTGAGGCGCTGCTCCACGACGTCGACATCATCGCGGACGGCGGCGCGTCGTTCCGCTTCCTCGTCGGCCGCTACGGCGCCGGCAAGAGCTTCCTCTTGCAGACGATCCGCAATTATGTGATGGAAAAGGGGTTTATCGTCGCCGACGCGGACCTCTCGCCCGAGCGGCGCCTGCAGGGGACGCGGGGCCAGGGCTTGGCGACGTACCGCGAGTTAATCCGCAACCTCGCGACGAAGACGAAGCCGGAAGGGGGCGCACTGCCGCTCGTGCTCGACCGCTGGATTAGCTCCGTGCAGGCGCAGGCCGTCTCCGAAACGGGCCTTGCCCCCGGCGACCCGGCGCTGACGCAGTGCGTCGACCAAAAGATTGTGGCCGTCACGTCCGCCGTCAGCGAGCTCGTGCACGGCTTCGCGTTCGCGAAACTATTGTCGATGTATTACCATGCGTATCTCGACGGCGACGACGAGAAAAAGGCGAAGGTCGTGCGGTGGTTCCGCGGCGAATATACGGGAAAGCGCGAGGTCAAAGAGGAGCTCGGGGTAAACCTGCTGATTACGGACGACGACTGGTACGAGTATTTAAAGCTCTTCGCCGTCTTTTTCCGCCTGGCGGGCTATACGGGCATGATGGTCATGATCGACGAACTCGTTAACCTCTATAAAATCCCGAACGCTTTGACGCGCCAGTATAATTACGAAAAGATTTTGACGATGTATAACGACGCCCTGCAGGGCAAGGCCCGGTATTTCGGCATCCTCATGGGCGCGACGCCCCAGGCGGTCGAGGACCGCCGCCGCGGGCTTTACAGCTACGAGGCGCTGCGCTCGCGGCTGGCGGAAGGCCGCTTTTCGCGCCCGGGCGCGCGGGACCTTTTGGCGCCGGTCATCCACTTAGACCCGCTGACGCCCGAAGAGATGCTCGTGCTGTGCGAAAAGCTCTTGTCCCTGCACGCGGGCCTTTACGGCTATTCGCCGCGGCTTTCGACCGAGGACCTCGCGCGGTTTCTGGAGATCGAGTACGGCCGCGTCGGCGCCGACCAGAATCTCACGCCGCGCGAGGTGATCCGGGACTTTATTGAGCTGTTGGATTTACTGTATCAGGACCCGTCCCTTTCGATGGAGGGCCTTCTTTCTGCGGGCGATTTCCCGTTTGCCAAATCCGCGGCGGTGCCCGACGACACCGACGCCGCGTTTGCGGAGTTTACGATATGAATGTATTTGACCGGTACGCACCGTTTATCCAGGACTACATTTACCGCTCCGGCTGGCAGGCGCTGCGGGGCGTGCAGAACGCCGCGGGCGAAGCGATTTTCGGCACCGATGACCACGTGCTTCTGTGCGCCTCGACGGCGTCGGGGAAGACGGAGGCGGCGTTTTTCCCGATTCTGACGCTGCTCGATGAGGACCCGCCGAAAAGCGTCGGGGCCTTGTACATTGCGCCGTTAAAGGCGCTGATTAACGACCAGTTCGGCCGCCTTTCGGAAGTGTGCGAGGAGGCGGCAATCCCCGTGACCCGCTGGCACGGCGACGCGCCGCAGGGGCCAAAGCGGAAGCTCCTAAAAAAGCCCGCGGGGGTCTTGCAGATTACGCCCGAATCGCTCGAATCCTTACTCGTCAATAAATCCATGGAAATCCCGTCGCTTTTCTGCGATTTGCGGTTTCTTGTCATCGACGAGCTCCATTCGTTTCTGCGCGGCGACCGCGGCCTGCAGACGTTCTGCTTAATTGAGCGGCTGTGCCGTTTGGCGGGCTGCGACCCGCGGCGGATCGGCCTTTCCGCGACGCTCGGCGACCCGAAGGCGGCGGGGCGCCTGCTCGCCTGCGGCAGCCGCCGCAGGACCCGCATCCCGCGGTTTGACGGCGGCAAAGAGGTGTGGCGGCTGTCGATGGAACATTTCTATAACACGCCGCCGCAGGCCGGCGAGGGCAAGCCGGACGTCCTCTCGGCACCCATGGCGGAAACGCCCACCGACACGCCCCCCAAGGCGGCCGACCCGGGGATTGGCTACATTTTCGCCCATACGCGCGGCAAAAAGTGCCTGATCTTCACGAACTCCCGCGAGGAGTGCGAGGCGGTCTGCCAGAGCCTGCGCCAATACTGCGAGGCAAACCACGAGCCGGACCGGTTTTTAATCCACCACGGGAACCTTTCCGCGTCGTACCGCGAGAGCGCGGAGGAGGAAATGAAGGACGATGACTCCCGGCTTTCCGTGTGCGCGACCGCGACGCTCGAACTCGGCATCGACATCGGCAAACTCGAGCGCGCGTTCCAGATTGACGCGCCGTTTACGGTGTCGGGCTTTTTGCAGCGCATGGGGCGCACGGGCCGGCGGGGGAACCCGTCGGAGATGTGGTTCGTGATGCGCGAAGACCACCCCGAGCCGCGGGCCATGCTGCCCGAGCGGATTCCGTGGTATTTCATCCAGGGCATCGCTTTGATACAGCTCTACCTCGAGGAGCGCTTCGTCGAGCCCCCGCGGGAGGGCAGGCTGCCGTACAGCCTTTTATACCACCAGACGATGAGCACCCTGGCTTCCGGCGGCGAGATGACGCCCGCGGCCCTCGCGTCGCGCGTGCTGACGCTCTCGTGCTTTTCTAGAATTTCTAAGGAGGACTACCGCGTGCTCTTGCGTCACCTGCTCGAAACGGACCATTTAAGCCGCACGGAAAACGGGGGCTTAATTTTGGGCCTTTCCGGGGAGCGGGTTGTCAACAACTATAAATTCTACGCCGTGTTCCGGGAAAACATCGAATATTCCGTGCATTGCGGCTCCGAAGAGCTCGGCACGATCGTCAAGCCGCCGCCGGTCGGGGAGAAGATCGCGATTGCCGGCCGCGTCTGGGCCGTCGACGAGGTCGACCACAAGCGGCGGGAGGTCTTCTGCACGCTCGTCAAGGGCAAAATCCCGGCCTATTTCGGCGACGTGGCGGGCGACATCCACACGCGCATTTTAGAGCGCATGTACGGCGTTTTGCAGGAGGAGGCGCAGTACCCGTATTTGATGTCCCACGCGGTGTACCGGTTGTCCGACGCGCGCAAGACTTTCCGCGAAGCCGGCATGGAGACCCGGCCGCTTGTCCACCTCGGCGGGAACCTGTGGGCGCTGTTCCCGTGGCTTGGCAGCTACGCCTTCTTGGCGCTCGAGCGCTTTTTAAAGCGCCGCTGCAAGGAGCGCCTGGGGCTGCGCGGCCTTCATTCCGCGCGGCCGTACTATCTGCAGTTTGCGATGGACGTCGGCGAACAGGCATTTTACGAGATCACCGCCGAGGAGGCCGGGAAAGCCTTCGACCCGATGGAGCTGCTCTATCCGAACGAGGTCCCGGTCTTCGAAAAATACGACGAATACGTGCCGCCCGAACTCGTCCGGAAGGGCTTTGCGTTCGGCGTTTTGGATATCGACGGCATGAAACGGCGCGTGCGCGGCTGGGCGCAGGCGCGGCAGACACAGAGGATTCCCGGCGAGCAGAATGGAGGGCTTTCGGATGGACAAAAAGCAGATGACGTATGAGGAATACCTGCGGGACGTGAAGAAGGGCATCGTGACCGATTTGGGCAACTGCCCCGTCACGCCGCTTTTGCGCATGCTGCAGGGGAAGTGGAAGACGCAGATTCTCTATGAGCTGTGCATCCACGACACGGTGCGGTTCAGCACCTTAAAAAAGGAGCTTTCAGGCATCACGAACACGATGCTGACCAATTCCCTGCGCGAGCTCGAGCGCGACGGCTTTCTCAACCGCGTGCAGTTTAATGAGATCCCGCCGCACGTGGAGTATTCGTTTACCGAGCGCGGCCGCGACCTGATGCCGATCTTTTACGAGATCATGCTCTGGGGCTTTAAGCACGAGAAGGACGACCTCGGGAAAACATGAGCGCGGATATTTGGAATCCCTGGCACGGCTGCAGGAAGTACAGCGAAGGCTGCGACCACTGCTATCTATATTATTTGGACCGCGCGCACGGAAAAGACGGCGGGGAAATCTACAAAGTAAAGACGAATTTTAACCTGCCGCTCAAAAAGGACCGGCAGGGGAATTTTAAGGTCCCGAGCGGTGCGTCCCTGCGCGTGTGCATGACGAGCGACTTCTTTTTGGAGGAGGCGGACGCCTGGCGCGACGAGGCTTGGAATATGATGCGCCTGCGCCCGGATGTCCATTTCTGGCTCTTGACGAAGCGCGCGCACCGCATCCGTGCGTGCCTGCCGTGGGATTGGTTAAACGGATGGGACAACGTTTCCCTAAACGTGACGGCGGAAAACCAGGCGCGCGCGGACGAGCGCCTGCCGGTTTTATTGGAGATTCCGGCCAAACACAAGGGCGTGATGGTGGCCCCGTTTCTCGGCGCGGTCGATTTGACGCGCTACCTCGCCTCCGGCCAGTTGGAGACGGTCTTTGCCGACGGGGAAAACTATGACGGCAAACGGCCCCTGCACTACGAATGGGTCAAAGGGCTTTACGACCAGTGCGTCCAATTCGGCGTCCCCTTTTCCTTCTTCGGGACGGGGAACGTCTTCGTCAAGGACGGCCGGGCCTATTCGATCTGTAAGGCGTATCAGCATGTCCAGGCGCTGCGGTCGGGTTTGCAGTATCCCGCCGTGGAAAAGGACGTGCCCATTCAAAAGCGGTGCGCCGCCTGCCGGCGCAGGAATGCCTGCAATGGATGCCGCTGGTGCGGGAAATGCGGCGCTTTCTATTTCTATTAATAAAAATAATAAAATAATAAAAATAATAAAAAGACGTATGCAAAAAAGGGAGTGGTAAAATGAAAATCGCGTTGGCGTCCGCGCCGGTCATCGATCGGGAAATCGAAAAAAATAAAGCTGCCATGCTGCGCGACATCGAGCGGTGCAGCGGAAAGGCGGACCTCGTACTGTTTGGGGAATCCGTTTTGCAGGGCTTTAACAGCCTTTGCTGGCAATATGAAACCGACCGCCAAATGGCCGTCTCGCAGCAGGACGACGCGGTCCGGGAGCTTCGCGAGGCGGCCAAGCGTTGTCAAATCGCCGTCTCGTTCGGGTACATCGAAAAGGCGGGGGAAGCGCTTTACAGCAGCCAGATGGTCGCCGGCCCGTCCGGGGAAATCCTTTACCATTACCGCCGCGTCAGCGTCGGCTGGAAAGAATACAAGCGCACGGACGCACACTACCGGGAGGGCGCGCACTTTGGCACATTTTGCTTTCAGGGCAAAAAAGTTTCCGTCGCCCTGTGCGGGGACCTTTGGACGGAAGGCCGGCCCGCAGAGATGCGCAGCTTACACGCGGACCTCGTCCTGTGGCCGGTGTGGTGCGATTTTCCCGCGGACGAATGGAATCAGACCGTCAAATACGAGTACGCGCGGCAGGCCGCCCTTTGCGGGGAGCGCGTGCTGTTTGTCAATCCCTATTGCGCGACGCCCGGCCTGACCGGCGGCGCGGCCGGCGGCGCGGCGTATTTTCGGGGCGGCCAAATCGTCAAGGAAGCCCCCGCCGGCCACAGCGGGATTTTGATCGTGGAGGTGTAAATCCCCCGCTTGCGCGCCAGCGGGAGCCACGCGGCGATGCGGTGGATCTGCCGCTGCCAGAAGGCCCATTCGTGCCCGCGGGGGGCTTCCTCCCTCATACGTCAAAGAGAGCCCGGCTTCCTGGAGCTTCGCCTGCAGGCGCCGGTTATTTTCGAGCAGGGAATCTTCCGTGCCGCAGGCCATGTAGACTTTGGGCGGCATGTTCCCGGCTTCCAAAAGCTTTCGCGCGAGCCAGACCGGGTTTTTGTCGCTGTCCAGCACCCGCTCCAAATCGCCGAACACGAATGCCGCGTAGTCCCGGCGCGTAAAAAACGGCTCGGTGTCGTTTGAGCGCTGTTCGATGCCGTAAAGGACCGCGGCGGCCGACAAAGCGGCGACATAGCCAAACTGCTGGGCGTATTTCAGCCCGTTTTGCAGCGCGCCGTAGCCGTCCATTGAGAGGCCCGCGAGGAACGTGTCCTCCCGCTGCTTGGAGAGCGGGAACATCCTGCGCGTGATCTCCACGAGCTCTTTCCCGATGAATTCCCCGTACAGCGCATGGATCGCGGGATAGTCGAGATAAAACAGGTTTTCGCCCGCCGGCATGACGACGGCGAAGCCCTTTTCTTCGGCCAGCGCCTGGATGTCGGTGATGTCGCTTAACAGATACAGCGTTTTGTAAGGCCCGTCCTTGGGCGCCGGCGAGGGCTTGTCCACCGGCAAAATGATATCGATCGTGACCATGCGCATCAGCGCGTCGAAAAAAAGTCTGCCTGTAAATGTGCCATACGATTTGCTCCTTTCAAAGCCGTGGACGTTTGCGCCCATTTCAGCATTTTTCGCCGTTCAAAACCAGAAAACCCCTGCCCGGGGTGCCAGAAAGCGTGTGGATGGATATTGTTAGCATACCATCCCGCCGCGCGAAAGTCACGGCGGGATTTTAGTGATGGAGTTTCTTCTTTGCGTGAACAAATATGGTAAGAATGGAAGTGATAAAGCAATATCCCTGATGTAGAAAAATCAAAGTACTATATCAGGGGTATTATTATAGGAAATATGGTTAAATAGAAGTTGGAGAAACAACAAAATTTAATTTAAATCTAAAATATTTTTTATCACATCCTTAAACTTATGGTTATAATATGTTAGAGTAGCGGGCGAGACCTTTTTATATTCAGCAATTGTTTTGGAGATTAATGGCTTTTGAGGATATCCATAGCACAGCACGGTTATATCATGAGGATTCCCTTCTTTTCCATCAGGCTGATGCCACTCGAGAAAATATAAGTAACCAAAATCAAATATATTAATCTTTAATGATTCTTTATTTTTTATAATTGCATTTTTATAATTTTTATCTTGATTTCTAGGATAAGGAATGCCTGGTTGCGGATGAATTGGATATAAAATTATATTATTCATTAACAATTTACTATAGCTTTTTAATGAAATAGAGCTAATTTTTTGAATGATTAAGTAAATTTCCAAGCCTTTTTCAAATGTTTCTTCCGTATTAGAATTCTGATCGATGATGGTAGATATAGGCCCTCTTTCTGTATCGTCATCGCTGGATTCAAGAGAAATTGGATCTGTATTTGCTATATATGTTAAATGAAGAAGTTTTGGCACAGATTTTTCAGGAATTTTACATTCTACAGCAATATTAGAAAGAATGTTATACGAAATATTTTTAATATCATATTGTGGATATTCTCTTTGAAGGAAACGCGTAATTACAGTAATCTTTTTCCAGGCGCTATTTGGAATTTTGAATAAAAGCTGGGCTTCATCGTTTCGAATTTTATTTAAGCAATTGCGATATTCGGTAGAAAATAAGCCCAAAAACGACGATGTTTTACCTGATAAACTAATATATTCCGGGTCGTATCTTGATATGCAATTGGATACAGCAGTCATATAAGCGTCTCCATCAAAATAATATCTAAGATTCCGATCTTCTCTTGCTGGCAATGTTTTGAACTGCTCGTCAGTTGATACCATATATTTAAAAAATCCGTCATTTTCATAGGCTTCACCTGTTTGCTCCGCATAGGTGGTTCCAGTTTCTTTGTAGAGATTCTGAAGGATGAGAGGACCAATTTTTAAAGCATCAGTCAAATTATTTACAAAATTCCTTCTAATTTTTTGATATTCTTTTGTTTCCGCATCTTCTATAGATTTACTGTTTTCCAGGGATTTTCGTTGAGCCTTTGTGTATCTAACCAACAATTCGTGAGCGCATAATTGCTTATCAATTTTCTCCCAATTGCTATTATTCATTTGAAATCACCTCCTGTATAGGATTTACTTTCCATCAGTGTCCGGGTTGTCTAGATTTAGCAATACTGTCAAGAGATCATCTTTTTGTTGGATCATTAATTCCAACTCAGTATTGTCATTGGTGTTTAATGGGCTTAAAGAATTTACAACATTCGTAAGATAGAACAAGGATGAAATGTCCCATAGATAGGTGCCGGTAGGACGGTGTGTAATCGAGTCGCGCCTCTGTTCTTGGTAGATTACTGTCTGCACTTGACACATTTTCACTTTTTCGGCATATTGAAGGATCGAGAAAAGTACAAGTGGATAGGTCTTGGTACCGAATGTACTATCTGCAAAAATATTACAAAATGGTTTGACTTTAGCAGCGATTCTTTGGAAGAGTTCTAATAATTGTCCGCTTTCCTGATTCTCTGGGATCGTGAGATCAATAATGTTATATCGAATTTTTAATGAGTCTATATCTTTTTTTAACAAATTAAAGTTATAATTTACATCTTCGGCTATATTAACCTGTCTTACAGAAATTACGAGTGCAGTATCTTCTTTATCCATGGTTGCTTCGATTAAGCGGGTCACGGGGAAGAACAACTGATCATCGCACCGAATGCCCTGTATACCGGTAACATTAGTGATTTCTTGGGATTTAAGGTGAAAATTGCTCGGCAGGGGTACAGCGGTAATATAGATGTTTTCCAAAATTTAACACTCCCTTTTTAAATGGGTTCGTATATGAAATTTATATTCAATATCATATCAAAGTGATGGAATGCAGGGCAAGTGAAAATGATTTCATATAAAACATATTATAAATAACTTTCGAATTTATTGCAAGACATTTGACAAGTAGATATGGCCTTTTTGACCACGTCGCTGGTCTATCACCTTCTTTCTGAGAGCAGTGCTTCCTAATTGTTATGCGAATTGTGGTGGGATATGTTTCATATTTTAATAGTTTAAGGAATTTAAGTAAGCTTTAATTCCTAAAATTTTGAATGATATTTTGTGCCAAAGGTGTCGATGCATCTAAAATACTCACGATGCGATTTCTTGCAGCCTTTTCTTCGAGCAAGTTCCCATTTTCGTCAATGTCTTTGACATGAAGCGGATTGGAGGAACTGTAGCCGCACCCGATTGCGGCCACGATTTGCTGTACGCCCATCGATTTTAAAAGACTGGCCACAGCCTCGGCACGGCTTTTCGAGAGGGTAAGACTGGACTCTGCCTCCCCGACTGTGGCGGTTTGGCCTACCGCAACGATATCGACCGGATTCTCTGATAGAATGTCCACAAGAGGCTGTAAGGCCTCTTTGGCCGAATCTATATCAGAAAATTTTGCGGTATTCGGAGTGAAAGAAATAGTCTTTTCGCTAAAAGAGAGATTCACATCTTGACTCTGACTTTGAATCGCGTTATCGGTTTCGACAGTCGTGATGACCTTGATCGGCGGGAGATTGGTGGCATTTTCTCCGTCATTTATGGAAGGGGTGTCGTTGAACATGATTTGGTCAGAAGTCAGTCCTGCCGCACAAAAGACATTCTCCCATAATTCCTTGAGGATTTTCTTCTTGTTTTCGGAAAGCGCATGTTGTGGATCCAACGTCTCTCCCAGTTGATAAAACTCTACTTTATCATAAGTCGAGAGATCAGGGATATTATTTGTTTTTTCGAGAGTTTGAACGGTCGCGTCGATATCCATATTTTGGAGAAGACTCACAGACATATCAAGCGGAGCCACTGTAGAAATCCCGTTGGAAAAAATAATCAAATTATTTTCTTCCCCCTCCACAGGCTGCACACATTGTCCGGCAAGGCGTAAAGCGCTCAAAAGGTCGCTTTCAGGGGCTTCCGCCACAACCTGCGCAGCGGCAGCTTCAATTTTAGACGCCTGGCTTGTGGCGATATCGTCCAGCTGAGTTTTCGTGTACAGACCTCCTTTTTTTCTAGGAATTGTCAACGTGTCGAGCAATGTGGGCTTTCCGTCGAGACGAATCAGATTCACGCTTCCGAATGTTCTCGAAACGTCAACCAGAAGATCGTCGATGAGATTCAGCGAGGGAGCCGGCTGGTTCGACTGCAGTGCCTCGATAAGGGTCACATTCGTTGTCTTTTGATCTGTCACGTCTGCTGAACGATCGCCATTACCGCAGCCGGACAAGAGGAGAGAGGACAAAATTGTGAAAATTACACAAGAAATGATGAGCTTTTTCATGTTATTTACCTCCATTTTATTCATGATTGACGGAAATCGTCGGTTGAATCGTTGTATCAGCCAGCTGCAGAATCCTATTCTCCATTTCGACGAGCTCCTGTGATTTTGCGGATAAATAGGTAGAATCGTCGGCCTTTTTCAGCTTTTCGGCAAGAGCCATGCGAAAATAAACGCGGAGGAGGTTGGACAAATCAGTGGTATATTGGGATATATCGTCGAAACAGGATTTATCGATATCCTCTAGATTCATTTTCGACATCGCTTCGAGTTCGTGGAGCTGCATAGTGCGCTGGATGCGGAAGTTTAGTAACTTATTCTTCTGAATTCTCAACTTTTTCCAACGTTGCGCGTTTTGCTCCGTAAACAACCCAATGAGCAGAACCATGACACTGGTAAATAAGGGGAGAAAACAGAGCAAGGCAAGCATCGCTTTTTGTGAAGCCGTGAGAGATGCAGTGGTAAGTTCCGTTTGGCCGGACATTTTTAAACTGGAGATAGAGTCCAATTCAAACATGGAAGGCCCATTTTCCCATCTGACTGCCGCGGTGAAAGCGAAAAATGATAAAAACGCTGCAATAGAAACGACGAGGACGATGATATACCACTGTTTGGGATGCTCTTTTGATACAGAAGAGCGCAGCTCAAGGATGCAATGGGATATTACAAGCGGAATGGTGTCAATAAGGGTTGCACAAGTGATGGATGTAATGAGTGCATTTAGGAATTCATAACATTTTGAAAAGGAGGAGTAAAATACGGTGAAGTCTGTAATGATCGCAATCACAACTACTATATTTACGATGAGCGGCCTCTGGAGCAGGCCAACACCCCCCAAGGCGAGTACGTTCTCAGTCTTATTGAAAATAGATTTCATGATAAACACCTCATTTCATAAATTTTGGAGAGCAATATCAATATCATGAATTTTTTGATTTAACTCTTCAATTTCGGATTTGATACCCAAAATAGTAGCGTCGTTCCTTTGACGAATACAGGAGATAGTATCCAGGTTGCGATCGCGCTGCGTTTGCAGGTCGTTTTGGGCAAGATGTAGAATCCCAAGCACCTCAGCATCAAGGGCGCTGGCATTGTATTTATCCATTTCTGTTGATGTCAAGCATTCTTGCACGCGAATTGGGAAATCAGCAGCGTATAGCCGCAGAGACTCCGGAATACGATAACTGATCGGGCGAGTCGTCGCGTCCGGGTGATGCATGTGCAACGGAGTCGGATCTTCCTTTTTACGATGGGTAATTTTAGAAAAGAAGTATTTTACTTTCTTCATGACGCTTTTTCCTCCTTTTTGTTTAGTTTTCTATTCATTACAAGAATTGTATTGACAGCGTCAAGCGTCGGAACGAACTCCGGAAAATCGTCATGTAGTTTACAATTATCAATTGTGATCGTAGGAATATTCTCCGGTCTAACAGCCTTCCTGAAGAGGACGCCCTTGCAGTAGAAGGCTAGACTTTTGGTAAGCATATGCGCGGCGGCTTCCGCATTTTTGTTGTAACTGTTTACATTTTCTAGCAATAGCTCATATAAGTATATCATGTTGTGGATGATCTCAATTCTACGGCCTAGACAACGTTCGTCGGAACGGATTTCCTCGACGGATCGCGACTGTTGGTCGTCGTACGGATTTTTTCCTGAGCCTGAAAGGGAGAAGAATTCAAGGGTCAACTCCTGGAGGTCAGAGCAGCAGGACGTGACAAGTGCCGAAAGCTTGACGCGCAGCGTGGCAGTGTATGTATAGTAGCCTTCTGTATAGGCGCTTATATAGCCACTGCGGACAAGCGGTCCGTCTGCATCGATTGCGGCTGAGCCGGTACGTCCGTTTATAAAGCCGTGCAGCCAGCCACCGATACGGGTGGGAATCTTCAACTTTGGGGTTTTGACACGCACTCGGACTACGTGATATTCCTTGTCGAAAGAAGCACGCGTTGTATTCATAATCTTACCTCCTCGAATGTTGTTGCAATCCATTTTGTTTTTACTTCCTACTAAGAGAATAGGACGAAAAAATCACACGTTTAAACAATTTCAAAATAAACCTGTAAAATTTACGCCCTTTTCATAGAGAAAGACCGTCCTCATCGATTACACTTTCTTCATAAGTCTTCTGATCGCTGCTGCCGTCTGTTAAGTTGTCCGCAAACGGCCGCTCTTCTTCCCGGCCGGATTGCAAAGCGCCCCCTTCCTTTTCTGCGGCCGGCGAATTCTGGTTTTGGGAAGAGGGGAATCCATTATGAAACGTCATGACACATCTTCCTTTCAAATTCTATGGGATGTAAAACTGAGGCGTTCACTTCTTATATAGGGTACGGAAGAATGCCAAATTAGAAGAGTTTTCGAAAAATTTTTTGATTTTCAGGCATCGTCATGCTGCATTGGACGAGGGGGAGAGATATTCTTCGATCCGCGTATAATAGTAGATTACCGCGTCCTCTGCGTATGCTCTAGCATCCTTTTCACAGTCTTGAGAATAATAACTATAAAAATCATCTTCAGCGTTCGGATGATTTTGAAATTCCTCGGCATACGATGCAGCACTGTGGAACAAGCGAAGCTTTTGATCGCGGCTGTCCAACGTGTTATAAAGATCAGCTAAGCGATGCTCGTAGCCGTGGTACGCCTCATGGCATACGGTGTTCAGCAGTTCGTCGGGCGAACTCTGCCGCAGGTCCTCCAGATTGATGACGATTTCATGCGTTTTATCGACGTAAAAGCCGCCGGTATCTTTCTCCATGTTTGCAGTTCCCACATTCAGTTCATGCGGTAAGCCCAAGTAACGCCGTTCGATGTTTGCCACCGTTTGCAGCATGTCTAGCCGTTTCTGTAGGGAGAGCCCCTCCCACTGGTCCTCCTGCAGCAGCAAAATGGTGTCGATATTGCCGGCGAGTGTTTCCCCATCTGCGGCAGAGCCTGTGGAGGGCGCAACGGAAGCGGACATAAATGTGTTTCCAACCAGTAAAGGACTTCCGAAAAAGAGTAAGAGCGCGGCAAAACAGGCTGCGAAGAGCGTGTAGATGGTACAGGCCGGATGGATTCGGTGACGGACGGATTTTGGCTTTTCGTCGGCCTTTCGGGGGCGGAATTTACGAACGAGGCAAAACACGGCGAACCCAGCGCAAAGAGCCACAGCGCTCCATAAGGCCGCGGCAACGGGAAATGGCTCTATTGGGAAATAGGCAAATGCCGTGTACAGCCCAAACCCAGCGGTCAGATTCCAAAAAATATGAATCCCGTTGCGAAAGCGTTTCCGTTCCAGAAACATGCCAGCCAGCGCGCATCCGACAAGAGAAAAGAGCAGAATTCCCTGCGACTCTCGCAGCGTATGATTTTCCAGACAGCGAAACAAAACCTGCTTATACAGATAGACGGAGGGAATGGCCCAAGCGACATGTCCCAAAAGGAACCACAGCGGCGTCATCGTGTTTTTTGCGTGCATGTTCAATTCCTCCCAATTTCCAGCTTAAAACGATGCGACGTGATGCATTCACTTCTTAGATAGGCTCCTCTAGACTCGACATTTAGAGAAAATAAAAAGAAAATTGAAAAATTGCGCAAAAAAGCAGCAGGCCCGCCGTGGTGATTTCACGGCGGGCCTGCTGCCCTTTTTCGGTTTTGGCCCCTTGCAGGGAATATGCCCTTTTTCATTCCATGCGTTTCAGGAAGCTCTTGGTGAAAGACAGTTTCCGTCCCCTTGCGGGGAATGTGTCGGCGGTTCTGCCTAAAACTTCTGCTGCTGCTTTGAAGAAATGCATCAATTTCATTCTCAGTATAACATGTTTCTTTGAAAAGGTAAAGTCCTTTTCCAGAAATTCTTCTGCTTTATCAAAAAGGCAGATGCCTGCCGGTGCGAACCCCCGTCGATTCCTTCTCGAAAAGCGGTGGCAGCCGGCCGGTTCGCACCGGAAAATCCAAAAAATTTTCTGCAAATATTAAAATGAGATGCTTTTTCTGCCCTATAGAAAAAGTGAACGCATATCAAAAAGACTATGCAAAAACGGGGAGGACAGATCATCATGCAATTTTCACAACAAGTTTTGTACGGCGAAGACCTGCACAAAAACAGCCCGCCCGAATTGCCGCGGGATGCCAAGCTGCGTTTTCTATCCGACCGTGGGGAGATCTTTGGCCTGACGGATCGCCAGCTCAGCACCCATTTGCTGCTTGTCGGTTCCACTGGATGCGGCAAGACATCTGTTATGTGCACTATTCTGGACCAATTGCTGGCCGGTTTAGGCAGCAAGGATCTGGTGCTCATTTTTGACGCCGGCGGCGAATATGCCCGGAGATATTTTGATCCCAGGAATCCCCGGCACATTTTGATCGGATGTGGCGCCGAATACATGTCTGTGCGCCATACCTGGAACCTATTTGGCGAATTGATGGGCAAGGACAGGCGTCCAGCTCCCAACTGGAAGGTCACTGCCAATGAAATCGCGAAGGCAATCATGTATGGACATGAGAATCAGAACCAGCCGTTTTTCTCGTTGGCGGCCGAAACCTTGATTAAAGATGAAATCGAGGATTACATGAATACAGCCATACAAAATAACGACGCGCATGATTTAGACACGGGGCACTGGCGCAATACCATGCGGAACAACGGTCTCAAAGAATGGATTGCCTTGACAAACAAGGAGGGCTTTCGCGCGCATCGCATGTTTTTTGGCGGAGACGAAAAGATGACCGCACAGGCCCTTGGCGTTTTTGGCGAGATGAACGCGGCAATGGAGGATACCTTTAGCGCGTTTGATGGTTTTAGGGGCCGAGGTGAATTCAGCATGAGAAATCTTGTCCAGAGGAAGAATGGGATGGTTGTCTTTTTGGAGTACGACATCGCGATGGGGGAAAGTCAGAAAGCATTGCTGCGCCTGTGGCTGGACCTGGCCTTGAAATGCGGCCTGGGCGGAAATGAACAGGATCGAGGCAGATTCTATTTTGTCTGTGACGAGCTGGCATTGCTCCCGGAAATGAAGCATCTTTCAGATGCGTTGAATTTTGGACGTGCCAAGGGACTGCGGCTGATTTGTGCGCAGCAGTCCATCAACCAATTCCACGATGCGTATGGCGACCGGGCAGAGTCCTTGTTGGCAGGCTTTTGCTCCTGTTTCGCTTTTCGCTGTTACGACGAAGCCAGCCGTGACTATATATCCAAACGGTTCGGCCGGCAATGTTCTGCGATGGAATTTCGTACAACAAAAGGGACAGGTCCACAGATGTGGGGAAGTCAAGTGGCAGAGGATTGGATCATTCGAGCTTTGAACACCGGCGAAGCGCTAATTGATTTAGCCGGAAATCACTCACACCCCTTCCGCTTCCATTTTCAGCAACATATTTGATGAGAAAGTAAGTATGCCGGCGGCCAAAATGCACGGAACACTTTTGTAAAGAAAGCATCGTCCGCGTTTTTGAAATTCCTTTCATAAAGATGGGAAGATAAGCGTGAGATGGAGCTTTTTCGATTCTCCTCTCTTTGAAAATCCTGATATTTATCATTTTTACAAAAATTATAAGAAAAAGCTTGAAAAATAATGGCGTTTATGATAGAATAAATGAAAGTTATTGTAGATTATTTGCCGAATTTCAAAAATACGTTTCTATATAAGAACTAAAACTAGAAAAAGGAGTGTGATGAAATGAATGCGCTGATCTGGCAGACGGCCGCAGGTGGTTTCCTGCAGGCGGCCCGCGTATTGGAATTGCGCTGCCCCGTTACCATGCCGGGTGGTCCGTTGCTTTCCCCGGAAGTTGGCCGCTGTTTGGATGCTGCCGCGTCGTTGGCAGCACATGGCAGGACGCCGGGAGACGGGTTGCAGGCGCTGGCGTCCGCTTTTGGGCATTTGTATGGGAAAGCTTTGACCACTTCGATTGGATCCCCTTGGGAGGCGATGCGTGGAGAATGGATGGCGGCTTGTCCAAATTGTGCATTTCCCGTCCATTTAGACTGCGAGGCTTTGGAGAAAGCCGCATCCGCTTTGTGCAAAAAATTAGAGAAAGCCCTTGCGCTGCAGGATTACGCGATGTTGGAACGTGCTTGTGAAACAGTGCTGGCTTTTCTGCCACTGTTGCCTGGCGATCGGGAGGACGGCGACATTTCCCTTTACGAGTATGGCCGCTTAACCAGTGCGTTGGCGAGCTGTTATGTTCAGCTCATACAGGAGGACGAAACAGCTGATTGCGGCAAGCTGCAAAAGAAAAATTGTCTGCTGCTATTCAGTTGTGATTTTTCTGGTATTCAGAATTTCATCTACTTAATTTCTACAAAGTCGGCGTTAAAAATGTTGCGCAGTCGCTCCTTTTACTTAGAATGGATGCTGGAGCATTTGATTGACGAACTGTTAGATGCCTGCGGTTTGGCCCACTGTAATTGTCTGTATGCGGGTGGCGGCCATGCCTATGTGCTGTTGCCGAATACGGCGCAGGTGCAGGCGGTCGTACATCATTTTTCAGATGCGGTCAATGCATGGCTGCGCGAGCAGTTTGGTATGTCGCTATACCTGGCTTGCGGCACACAACCCTGTGCGCCTGCCGCATTGTTTGGCCAAGCTGGCCAGCAGGACTATAGCGACGTATTCCGCAGTTTGTCGGCGCAGCTTGGACATGCCAAACTGACTCGCTGTGATGCTGATGCCCTGCGAGTTTTAAACCGGTCTATGCAAGAGGCGCGGGAATGCAAGATTTGCGGCCGTCCGGCAGCAGATGGGGAATTGTGCGATTGGTGTGACAGATTTTCTCGTTTGGGCGGGCGTCTGACAGAGCCGCATCAACTGTTTGCGATGACCGACCGGCCTCTCGGACTCAGCTCGCTTTGCCTGCCCATGCCTGGGATGAATGGAAACCGCTTTGCCTGCCTGCTTTCCATGGAACAGGCAAAAGCGGCGGCCAATGATCCGTCCGTGCTTCGCTGGTACAGCAAAAACGAGGCGATCGATGTCTTGCCGAACTGCCGCTGCCTGTGGATGGGGGACCACTGTCCGACTCCCCTGCTGGAAGAGCTGAACCAGCAGTCGGAGGGCATCTCGAGAATGGGCGTCTTTCGTGCGGATGTGGACAATTTGGGAAAAGCGTTCATCTCGGGATTCGTGAGTCCAGACGGAACACAAAATCGGGTTTCCCTCGCCAGGACGATGGCTTTTTCCCGCAATCTGTCCGTGTTTTTTAAGCGTTCGATCAATCAGATTTTAGCGCCGTTTGATGGCGTGTTGGTGGTCTATTCCGGAGGCGACGATCTCTTTTTTGTGGGAGGTTGGAGTGACCTGCTGCAGGCAGCCGTTCAGTTGCGACGGGCTTTTGCACAATATACGGACCATGCACTGACCTTTTCGGCGGGATTCGGTCTCTACACAATCCGGTATCCGATCGCCCGCGCCGCAGTGGAAACTGCGAATCTAGAAGATTTTGCGAAAGAGTTGCCGACTAAAAATGCGATTACGCTGTTCGCAGAGGAGGACAACTTTCGCTTTGACTGGCCAACGTTTGAAGTCAAAGTGATGGACGAGAAGTATCGTCTGCTGGAAACATTTTTTCAAGCGGATGCCAATGAGAGAGGCAACGCTTTTTTATATCGACTGCTCGCGTACCTGCGCGCAGCCGAGGATCGTTTGAATTTGGCGCGGTGTGCATATTTATTGGCCCGGTTGAGACCGGAAAAGGGAACCCCACAGCAGGCACAGGCCTATGAGACATTTTCCCGTGGCTTTTACAGCTGGGCTTTCAAGTCGGAAGACCGCCGTCAATTGATTGCTGCCATTTATCTGTACATTTATTTACATCGTGGGCAAGGCGCAGAGGAAGGGGGAACCTTACAATGAAAAACCAGCATTCGAACAGCAGACCCAACGCGGGCCGCAGCTCAAATCGAGAGCAGCAGAGGCAGAAGGACCAGGCAAAGAATCCTGCGGGAAAAAAACTTCCACCCGACTATGTGGATCAGGCCGAAGAAAGGATGCGAGAACTTTCCGGAAGTTGCCCACAATTAACTACAAGTAAACTTCGAAACATTTTGTCTCGCATTAGCAGTATTTATAACAAAGAAGTCAAACGCACCGAAGAAACTCTGGCGCCGGAAAATCAGGCGGAATTGCAGATGGTCCGTGTGCGCATCGCCTACGAGTGCGGCCGCGAAGAGGCGGTCAGGCAGTTTGTAGAGAAGTCTGAATTGTTGAACTATATTAAGGGCGTTGGAAATTCCAGAGTGGAATTTATTTGTTTTGCTAGATATATGGAAGCATTGGTTGCTTATCACCGCTTCTTTGGTGGGAAAGATTCATAAGGAGGAAAAAGACATGTATGGAAAAGTTGTTCTAAAATCCGAGATCAGAGTTTTGACCGGGATGCATATTGGCGGTTCCAGTGTCTTTTCCGCGATTGGAGCGGTCGATCAAGTCGTTGCCCGCGATCCTTATACGCAGTTGCCCATTATTCCGGGGAGCTCCTTGAAGGGCAAGCTGCGCTCGCTGCTGTCGCGCAGCCTCAGTGGGAGAGAACGTCGAGATTTTACAGAGGACCCGGAGGAGATCAAACATCTGTTTGGCTGCCACAATCCAGTGATTCTTTCTCGCTTACAGTTTGCCGATTGCTTTGTAACAAAAGAATCGCAAGAAGCATTTCAGCATATCGACTATACGGAGATTAAATGGGAAAACGCGATTAACCGGATTACTGCAATTGCAAATCCAAGGCAGATTGAAAGAGTTCTTCCAGGCATTCGCTTTGCGTGCCGCATTGCTTATACCGTTGAAGACGAAACGACAGTCAAGGAGGATTTCCAGATATTAGCTAGGGGAATGAAGCTGCTCCAAATGGATTATTTAGGCGGGCACGGAACACGAGGCAGTGGCCGTATCTGTTTTGAAAAGACTGAAATTGCGGATCCTGACCAGATACTTGGCGAAGAGCGGCGGACCGACCTGGAATCCATTTTTAAGGATGTGGAAAGCTATGACTTATTATCTATTTAAACTGCGGTTTACAGCACCCGTCCATTTTGGAGACAGTTTTTCGGCGGTTTCTCTATCTTCCAGTGAGATGACCTTCTGCGCGGACCGGCTTTTCTCTGCTTTGTGCCAGACAGCTGTGCGTCAGGGCGACAGAGGCGTCGAGCTGTTATATAATCTGGTCCAGAGCCGGCAGCTTCGATTCAGCGATGCGTTTCCCTGGAAAGGAGAACAACTTTATTTGCCGCGCCCTTGCCTGGAGGCAAAAACCGTGCGGGACACGGATGCCTCCGACCGCAAAGCTATGAAAAAAGTAGCATATATTTCAATCCATCAATATACTTACTTTCTGCAGTCATTGTCTGACGGCGATCCGATCGATCCGAAAACGCTGCTGACGCGTTTTGGCGAGGCTTCTGTGGTGACAAGGGCAGCCATCATGGAGGGGAAAGATGCGCTGCCCTATGCGGTGGGGCAGTACCGTTTTGATACAGCGTGTGGGCTGTATTTTTTGGCCGCACTTGCAAAGGACGACCTATTTCGCCCGCTGTTCCAATTGGTTCGGCAGCTTGGGTTAGGCGGCATCGGCGGCAAGGTAAGCAGCGGATACGGCAGCTTTGTGGTAGAGCGTGCCTGTCCGGTTCGCGCTTTGGACGAAATGCAGGCCAGCTTTCTTCTCAACGCGTTGGACATGCCGGATGCAGACCTTTGGATCAGCTTAACGACGAGCCTGCCGAAGGAGGAGGAACTCGATGCTGCCCTGCACGGAGCATTGTACCAGATTGTCCGCCGCGCCGGATTTGTTCAAACGACCAATTTGAAAGGCCCCGAGAAAAAGAAGGAGCAGTTTTTTCTGGCGGCTGGCTCCACTTTTCGGCATCCTTATAGGGGCGATGTCTACGATGTGGCGCCTGAGAATTGTCCGCATCCAGTCTATCGTTATGCAGTGCCGCTGTTTTTAGGGGTGAAAAAGCATGATTGACAATGGCTTGACAAAAACATATACACTGCGGCTAACGTTTGAAAGCCCTGTCTTTTTAGGATCCGGCGCAAAAATCAGCAAAAAGGAGTACTTTTACAATACAAGAAAACATACCGTCACCTTTTACGATTCCGGAAAATTGATGCGCTGCATTCTTGAAAACGACCTCATCGATGCGTATGAAGCATATATGCTGGGTTCGGGAAGAACGTTGTATGATTTCTTTCGTGACAATGGCGGAGCTCCAAGATTTGCAGAGGCTGTCCAATATCAGGTCTCCAGCGGAAATGCCATTCAAGGAGATGGCCGACAGCCTGCGGATATTTTGACACACGTCCGCAGCGGTGCTGGCAATGTCTATATTCCGGGAAGTTCTGTAAAGGGAATGCTGCGAACAGCCGTGACGGTGGGCTGTATTTTGCGGAAAATGCCGAATACGCAAAAGCCTTTTGTGACTGCACACCCAAGCACAAAAAAAGCGATGAAAGCGGAGGCAGACACACGTATGCGTGCATTAGACGAAGAGCTGTTTCATACGCTGAAGGTTGATTCGAACAAGATCTCAAATGCCGTAAACAGCCTTTTCCGCGGCGTCAGCATTGCGGACAGTCCGCCAATTTCAGACAAAGCGCTGATTCTTTGCCGCAAGTTGGATGTATTCCCCAATGGCAATCGCCATGAATTGAATTTGGTGCGCGAATGTATAGGCCCGGGTATAACTATTACGATGCCGATTACGTTTGACCCTTCGCTGGCACAGTTTATCACGCCAGAATTTATAGTAGAATCGATTCAGTCGTTCGACAATTGGTACACAGAGCATATCCTTTCACACTATCAAGGAATTCCAGGATTTAAACTTCCAGAACTTACACAGCATCTCTTCCTGGGCGGTGGCAGCGGATATCCTACAAAGACGGTGACCGCTCCTTGGCTGCAGGATGACGCGCCGCATGCTATTACAGTATGGTTGACAACACTGTTTGGAAAGAAAAATGCCAGGGACGACGAAAATTACGGTATTTCACCGCACATGTTGAAATATACGACGGTGAATGAAAGAAAAATGCCTTTCGGGCTTTGCAAGGTTGAAATTCTATGATTAGACATATTGAATTGCGGCTTCTTCTGCCGGAAAAAGAATCGTTTCGTACAGATATGGCGTATGCGCTTTATGGTGCATTGTGCCATTGTATGACACCTGTATTGGCCGATATACTCCATGCACAGAAGATTACGCCCATCCGGCAGCATCTTCGTTCCGGTCCGGAACCAGGACAGTGTACGTGGGTATTGGATTTATTTGACGCGGCAGCAGAGTTGGAGAATACAATCCGAAGCTGGAGGACGATAGACCTGCAGTGCTGTTCAGCACCGCTGCAGGTGATGCAGTATACGGCTTTTGCTCCCATTTCCGTCGCTGCTTTATTAGAGAAAGGACAAACCTGGCCGCCTGCCTCCACAGCGGCAGAGTTTCTCTTTGAAACCCCGTGTACGTTTAAGGTTGCCGGCAGTTACGCGTTATTTCCCTCGATGGAACTGATCGTGCAAAGCTTATGGATGAGATGGAACGCGTTGATGCCAGACTGCACTTTGGAAGATGCGGATGCACAGCACCTGCTGTTGTCAGGGCTGCGCATATGCAGGTATCGGTTATCGAGCCGAGACTATAAGCTGAAAGGGCAGCGCATCCCTGGCTTTGTGGGGAGCGTGCAGATTTCTGCGCGGCTTCCCGCACCAATAATGGAGCTGTGGCATTTGCTTTTGGCGTTTGCCCCTTACAGCGGTATCGGCATCAAAACGGCGCTTGGTATGGGTGCCGTGCGGATAACACCTGTTATACGCAAATCAAATGTTTCATGGCAGCAAAAATAGGACCGTTTTATGTCTGGAAAGGAGAAGCTTATGGAATATGTATTGTTCAGCCCCGTGTCGGACCGCGATCCCTGCAGCGCGGATCGCAACTATCCGGATGTTTACCGGGATGGCGCGCTGCTGCATATTGTCCGGCATTTGAAACCGCGAAAGGTGTATCTTTTTTTGACGCAAAGGTTTCAGGAGTTTGAAGAAAAAGATCATCGATATTCACATATGCTGAAGCATGTGATGCCGAAAGTGGAGATCCAATTTGAAAAATGTCCGGAGAATATTAAAAACGCTGCGCTGTTTGATCAGTTTGATGAGCCGTTTCGAAACAGTTTGGAGACCATTCATCGGGACAATCCAAACGCACAGGTGTTGGTGAATGTTTCTTCAGGAACGCCGCAGATGCAGGCATCTCTATATTTATTGGCCGCGACGCTGACTTTCCCGATATGTGCCATTCAAGTTCTCTCTCCAGCGAAAGATTCCAATGCTGGCCCGGACCCTTATAATCCGGAACTTGCGGAACGAAATCTTGGCGAAGACGGACACATTACACGCACAGATCACGAAGGGCGGACCGTTACATTTTCTGAAAAGCGGACTCAATGTGTCACTTGTTGCAATGCCGTGCGTGCCATTTTGGTTAAAAATATTGCGCAGCTTGTAGAAACCGATGATTATGTGGCTGCAGAAAATCTTTACAAAAGCTTCAAGGAACTATTTACGCCCCGTTTGGAGCAGTTACTGCGAATTGCCTATGCCCATTTAAATCTGCATACACAAGAAGCACAAAAACTGCAGGACGAAGGCGTTCACTGGAAAGATTTTTATGAACCTTCGATTCGCAACTTACCACAAGAAGCGCAGAAGTGCTACGATTACCTATTATACCTCGAAACTTTGGTAAAAAGACAGGCGTTCAACGACTATTCTCGCGCTCTGTCTCCTGCTTTGACGACGATTCTGCGTATGCGCTTAAAAGGGGCAGGGTATGACATCTTGCAGTTTTGTAGTCCAGACTATAACGGGGTTTTCAAGCTGCGAAATGAGTTAATCCAGCAAAAAGAGCCTTGTTTTTTAGACTACTTAAATCATCAATTCAGAGGGCCTTTTAGAGATGGTCCATTATCCGCTGTTCAAATGTTGTATTATATGAGTTATATAAAAGAAAGGAAGGACATTGATTTAGACGTTAATCGTTTTACGAAGCTGCGCCTTGCAGAATCTACCGTTCGAAATTTTGCTGCACACGAAATGAAAGGGATTACCGCAGAACAAATTCAGGATGCGACAGACCTTTCTGCTGATGGTATTCTCAATTTATTAAAAGAGCAATATCAAAAAGCTGTCGATATACATACGGAGATAAAATGGAATTCTTTAGACAAGTTGAAGGAAGAAATTAAGGAAGAATTAAAAGTGGTAATGAGATTAGACACTTCTCGATTGCTTACGATAGGTGGGAGTGTGGTAGATGATGCTGACAACGTAATCGGAGATTGCTAGTTAAATTGCAATGGATTCTTTTTATCCGAAAAGTATTGTCGCAGTTTAAGCGGCCCTTTATTTTATAGTTATGGATTTGTCTGAAATTTGGAAAATTACGCTTGCAGAAGCATTTTATCCCCGCGAGGGGACGGTAACGTCAAATCCTGGCGCAAAGCCATACGAGTAGTTCGCAAAGCATTTTATCCCCGCGAGGGGACGGTAACTTTGTCGGATCCTTGTCCCAGTACACGTCAGCGAAGCATTTTATCCCCGCGAGGGGACGGTAACAGTAAACGAAGTAAAGGTGTTGATATCGGAAAGGGAAGCATTTTATCCCCGCGAGGGGACGGTAACGTAGACAAGCCGATCAGTCTTTGCGCTTTCAAAAGAAACATTTTATCCCCGCGAGGGGACGGTAACACGTGTATACTTCAATAAATGATAGTACTTCATTTAGTGAAACATTTTATCCCCGTGAGGGGACGGTAACTGGATTTCCCTTAAAATCGTTTTCTCCGACACGCGAAGCATTTTATCCCCGCGAGGGGACGGTAACCTTTTTGATAACCCGCACATATGCGCGCTCCTCGAAGCATTTTATCCCCGCGAGGGGACGGTAACACGGTCACCTGCGGACCGTAGGGCAGGCCGTAGAAGAAGCATTTTATCCCCGCGAGGGGACGGTAACACCGGCACCCAGTTACCGGAGTAAAACCACTCCATGAAGCATTTTATCCCCGCGAGGGGACGGTAACTACGTATCCATTTCTTTCCACTAATAAAGCGGAGCGAAACATTTTATCCCCCGCGAGGGGACGGTAACAACGTAGCGACGTAGTCCATCTCTTCGAAGGACGACACACTTTATCCCCGCAAGGGGACTAGAATTTATTTTGCGGACACAAAAGAGAGTAAACAACCATTTCGAAAACGAATCGATGCTGTTTACGCAAAAAATCGGCAGTGCCTTCTGGAAAGACACTGCCGATTTTTCTACTGTGATGTTCATTTTCTAAAAATGCAGAGTATAAAATGCTTGGGTTTCTAGTAGACGGAAAACACATAGGAAAAGAGAAAATCGCAGTCTTCAGCATCGCACCACATCTTTCAGCTTCAGCAATCCCCCGCTTGCGCGCCCCGAAAAAGCGTGCTACAATAAAACCCGCGCGCCGCGTCTTAAAATGGGACGCGCCGCTGCAAAAGGCCGGGACGGCTGTTGAGCGCAATGTTCCGGCCCTTTTCTTTTGGAATTTTTGAGTTGGAATTTTTTGAAAGGAAGCGCTGCCCCATGTCCGCCCTCCAAGCGTTTTTCAAAAAGGAAACGGTCTTCTGCGTCTCTTTGCTGCTGGCGCTATTTTCGATGCTGCTCGTGCGGCCGGACCCAACGTACCTTTCGTACCCGGATTACCGGACGCTTGCGCTGTTGTTCTGTCTGATGCTCGTCGTCGCGGGGTTCCAGTCGCTCGGCGTCTTCGCAAGGCTCGGCCGCGTCCTGCTAAGACGAGCCCGCAGCCTTAGAAGGCTTTCGCTGGTGTTTGTGCTGCTGTGCTTTTTCTGCAGCATGCTGATTACGAACGACGTGACGCTTTTGACGTTCGTGCCGTTTACAATCCTCGTGTTCCGCATGATCGGGCAGGAGGCGGCTTTGACCCGCCTCGTCGTGCTCGAGACGATCGCCGCAAACCTCGGCAGCATGGCCACACCGATCGGGAACCCGCAGAATCTCTATCTTTATTCCGCCTTCGAGCTCGATACGCCCTCGTTTTTGTGGGCCGTGCTGCCGTATGCCGGGCTCTCGCTGTTGGGGCTTACCCTCCTCGCAGTCTTCCCGCAGCGCGCCGCGCCCGCCGTGGGCGCGATTCCGGCGGCGCCGCGCCCCGAGGAGGACGCAAAGCCGCTGTTCCCCGCGCTGGTGCCGTTTCTCGTCCTGCTGTTTTTATGCCTGCTCGTCGTGTTCCGGGTGCTGCCGTATGGGCCGGTGCTCGTGTGCGTCGCGGTGGCCGTATTTCTCGTAAACCGGAAGCTCTACCGGTCCGTGGACTATTTTTTGCTGCTTACCTTCCTGTGCTTTTTTATTTTCATCGGGAACTTAAAGCGCATCCCGGCCGTCGACGAACTTTTGACCCAGCTCGTGAGCGGGCGGGAGCTGTGGGCCGGCATCCTCACAAGCCAGGTCATCAGCAACGTGCCCGCGGCCATTCTGCTCGCCGACTTTTCGCAGAACATCCCGGCCCTATTGACCGGCGTCAACTTAGGCGGTCTCGGCACGCTGATCGCCTCGCTCGCAAGCCTCATTTCGTTCCAGCTGTTTGCCCGCGCGTTCCCGCAGAAAAAGGGCGCCTATTTCCGGACGTTTACGCTTTACAATGTGGGCTTTCTGGTACTTTTCGCCGCGGCCGCCGCGGTTTTGACGCGCTTCTCCCCGTGAGGGCGCGGCAGGAATTTTCTTTTATCATTGGAAGATATAAAATTTTCCGTGCTTTTTTCTCCGATTTGTGCTATACTATTCGTATCGGAAGTCTTTTCAGCTTTTTGCGCGCATGCTGCAAGACAGTATGCGGACAGCCGCTGCCATTTTCCGAACCGGCTGCCGATTCTTTTGATCGGAGGGAAGAATGATGTCAATCGAGACAATCAAACGGAAAATTAAGGGCTTATATGAATCGAACCCGCACATCCATATCAATGTTTTCGTCCCGCACGGGAAGGCCCTGCTCGAAAATGAGCCGGTGCTTTTAAAGCGCGTGTACCCGCACATCTTCCAGGTCGAGTCGTGCGAGGGCGGCGTGCCGAAATGCCACACGATCCAGTATTCGGCGCTGATGACGAGGCAGATTGAAATCGTGGAGCTCAAAGACGCCGTCTAACCGCGGCTTTTTCAAAAAATACCCGCACGCTTTCCGAAAACCGGAGGCGTGCGGGCATTTTTGTCGATTTTCATTTTTAGAGATTACAAAGAGAGACTGCGGTTTGGGAAAGCGGCCGCGTTACAGGTACAGTTCGCATTCCTTGCGCACGGAGCAGGCTTTTTTCAGCGCCATGCCGACGGCGGCGAGCATCGCGCCGTTTACTTTCCGCGCCGCGTGCGGGCAGATCACCGTGCAGCGCATGCACGAGATGCATTGCTTCGCGTCGACGCGCTTCGGGTCCTTCTCGTCGATGGCGCCCACCGGGCATTCCTTCGCGCACAGGCCGCATTTGACACAGTCCTTCGTCGGCTTCGGCACCATGCCGGCCCCGCCGCCTTTTTTGTACGGGCGGTTCCCCGGGATGTGCGGCGCGGCCGTGTCGCCGGCGGAGAGCTTCTTTTGGATGGCTTCGGCGAACGATGCGAGCGTCTTCGCGTCCTGCGCGTCCGGCCGGCCCGCCGCAAACTGGTGCGCGATCGAATGCTCCGCAATCGCGGCCGCCGCGGCGAGAATCGTAAAGCCCGCGGCCTTCGCGGCGTCCTCGAGCTCGACGAGCGTGTCCTCATACGCGCGGTTGCCGTAGACGCACAGAAGCACCGCCTTCGCGCCGTTGCCCTTGATCGTGCGCAGGCGCTCGACCGCCGTCTGCGGCACGCGCCCGCCGTAAGACGGCACGGCGATCACGGCGAGGCCGTCTTTCGGGATTGAAGTGCCGCTCCAGCCGGCCCGGCGGTCCGTCAGGTCGATCGATTGGCTCGTTTCTGCGAGCGCGTTTGCCAGCAGGTCCGCTGCTTTTTTCGTCCCGCCCGTCGGGCTGAATGTGATTTCATAAAGCTCCATGTCGATTCCTCCTAAATGATTTTCGAAACGCGGGCCGCGCGATGCAGAAGCGGCTTTCCAGCCTTCGCGGCCGCGTTTGTATGCCGGTTATACCCGCAGGAGCACCTTGCCGCTCGTCGGCCCGTTTGCCACGAGGCGCAGCGCTTCGTTTGCCTGTTCGAGCGAAAACACGCGCGGGTCGGTTTGGGGACGGATTGCGTGCGCTTCCACGAGTTCCGTCACCCGCTTGAGCTGTGCGCCGTCGGCGCGCACGAACAAAAAGCGGTACGATTTTCCCTGCCGCTTTGCGGCAAGGTCGTACTTCGCGCCGGCCAATGCGAACAGCAGGCGCTTTGCAGCGGGCATCCGGTGCCGCCTCGCAAACGCCAGATTGGGCAGGCCGCGCAGGCTCACCAGGCGCCCGCCCGGCTTTAAAACGGACCACTCGTGTTCGAACGCGTCCGGCCCGAGCGTGTCGATGACGCCGTCGGCGCCGGACAGCGTTTCCCAGTAGTTTTCGGTCCGATAGTCGAAATAGAGATCGGCGCCCGCGGCGAGGACGGCCGCCTTGGCGCGCGCGTTGCCGGAAACCGCGACGCGCAGCCCCAGCGCCTTCGCGAGCGGCACCGCCAGTTGGCCGAAGCTGCCGGACCCGCCCGCGAGGAAGACCGTCTGGCCGGGCTTTGCTTCCAATTCCTCCGTCAGGGCCTGGTAGGCGGTCAGGCCGGCCAGCGGGATCGCCGCGGCGGTGAGAAAGTCATACCCGGCGGGCATCTTCGCGAGCGCCCGCTCGTCGATGGCGGCGTATTCCGCGAACGCGCCAATCCGCCCGGCCGGCAGCCGCGCGTATACGGCGTCGCCCGGCAAAAACGCCGTCACGGCGCTGCCCACCCGTTCGACGACGCCGGCGCATTCGTTCCCGAGTGTGAGCGGCATCTTGTAGGGATGGAGGGCCTTGAGGCTGCCGGTCAAAATCAACAGCTCCAGCGGATTGACCGCGGCCGCCTTGACGCGCACGAGCACGTCATGGCTGCCGACTTCCGGCACCGGCAGTTCGCGCAGCACGGTGTGGATTTCCTTTGCGTAGTGGTCGATTTGAATGGCTTTCATGAAAGACTCCTTTCGGCTTGTGCGGGGGTTCCCTTGCAATTTTCCGGCCGGGCCGGTACAATAAAGGTGTAACCCTTGCGTTGACATCCGAGAACAGTGTACCATCCCATTGATGTAAAGTCAAGATTGACATCTAGCTTTTTTGAAATTTCGAAAGGAGGAGCCCGATGCAGATCAGCAGGAAATGTTCCATCGCCGTCCACTGCATGCTCTTTATCCACGAGGCCGCGGGGAAGGCCCGCGTGACGAGCGCGCTGCTCGCGCAGAGCACCGGCTGCAACCCGGTCGTAATCCGCACGGTGTTAAGCGCCTTAAAAAAGGCCGGGCTGATTCAAATCGCGCGCGGCACCGGCGGCGCGAAGCTGTGCCGCGCGCCGGCGGACATCACGCTGTACGACATCTACCACGCGGTGGAGCCGGACGGCCTTTCGGACTTAATCGGCATCCATCCGTGCGAGGGGCGCCCGTGCCCGGTCGCGCAGAACATCCGCGGCGTGCTCGAAGGCCCCTACCGTCAAATTGAGGAGGCCGTCCGCCGGACGATGGAGGGCATCCCGCTCTCGTCGATGGTCGAAACATTTCATAAGCGCCTCGCCGGCGCGCAGCCGGCCGCTTCCGGGTAAGCCGGCCCCGCGAACGCCCGGAAAAAGAAAAGCCTTCTCTCTCGGTTTCCGCATCCCGGAAATCCGAACAGAGAAGGCTTTTGGTTTTGGCTTTCGGATTACGCTTCGACGAGCGTCCCCGCGGCCGGCGCGAGCGAGACCTGCGGCAGGCCGAGGTCTAAAAGATGCTGTGCCGCCTTTAAATAGGCGAGGGCGTCTTTGTCCTGCTGCGTATTTTCGTAGAGGTCAAAAAAGCCCTGCAGCGTCGTGTACGTTTCGATTTCCGACTGCCCGCCCCATGCGTCGGGCACCACGCCGAAGGGCTTGACCGCCGCGGCGTACGTCTTCCAGTTCCCGGCGCTTAAACCCCCGCGGCCGACCGTCGCGGAGATTTTCCCGAGCATCGCGCCCGCTTTTGGCATTTCCAGCAGCGTGTCCATCGCGCTCTGCGGGTCGGCGTAGACGGCGAGCATGTGGTACGCCTGCCCGTCCGCTGTGACCGAGGCGGGGTAGACGCGCTCGCCGAACGCGTCTTCCGGCAGGTCCTCCTGCGGCGCCGCCGCCGTGTCCAGCACAAGCGACGAGACAAGTCCCTCACCCTGCGCCGTCGCCGAAAGCACCCGCGCAATCTGCACCGGCGAGTTCCCGCCGCAGACGGCAAAAAAGCCCGCGACGGCCGCCGCCGCAGCCACGACGGGGAGGAGCCATTTCTTTTTTGTGTGCGTTCGTTTCATGGGCATCCATCTCCTTTTCCACAAAGAAAGGTTCGCGTTCGTTTCCTCTATTGTACCGCGCAGTATTTAGAGCTGTCAATTCCCCCAATTTTCTAGGATTCTTCTAAAATCTCACGCCTTGCATGGCGGCAGCTCGGCCGATCTTCCAATTTTTCCAGCACCGGTTTTGCGCATGAAAAGGCCGCCGTACAGGGTTCCCCCCTGCGGCGGCAGACCGTTCATTCCTCAAATGGGCCGCGAGCACATGGTCCTCGATGCTGCGCTTTATCGTTTTCATTCCTGAAGTGCTTCCTCCGCGTTGCCGTCGTGCTGCACATGCGGGTCTTTGGCAATCCGTTCCGCTTCCAGCATGGCGGCAGCCGTCTCCTTATTCGGCCGCTCGAGCTTCACTTGAAACGGCAGGCCGCCCTCCCGCAGCGACTGGCGCACGAAGACGTTGAACGCCGTAGAGATGTTCATGCCGAGCTCCGCGAACAGTTTTTCGGCCTTTGCCTTTAATTCCCTATCCATGCGGATGCTGATGTTCGTGAACTTTTCATCCATCGTATCAACCCCTTTTGATTGCTGCTTTTAGTATATGCCTTTTGCACGAAAAAGGCAATACTTTGCACGGGCTTTTCGCAGCAAATTCATGAAAGGCGGTCCCGTTTCCTCATAGCGTTCCCATGCAGTCGAGCAGCGCGAACACAGCAGCCTGCTGCGTTTCATTTAAGCGCGACCAGCGCTCCAAAAGCGCCTTCTGCGGCGGCGTCAGCGCGACCGGCGCGTCCCCCTTGGCGAACAGCTGGGAAAGCGTGATGCCGAATGCCTTGCAGATTTTCTCGAGCGACGGAATAGAGGGCACCATTTGTTTCCGGTACCAGGAGGAGATTGTGGACTGCGGCAGGCCGGCGCGCTCCGCGAGCTGATACTCCGTCCAGCCGCGCTCTTCCCGGTATGCGGTGATGGCCGAAAGAATATCTTTCATCCACTTTACCTCGATTGATTCTATTTATCGTAAATTATACTTCAAAAGAATATTTCCTTTTAATCATTTTCATCGTATACTTTTAACGACATACAAAAGCAAAGGAGAAAGATGCCGAAACACATTTACTTTCTCCGGCAGATGGGATATACGATAAGCAGAAAGAAAACTTGAATTCTCAAGAATCGAAAGGGTGACGGGGATGAATTTGGCGAAACTTTCTGCGAACGGTCAAATCACGGTGCCGGTAGAAATTAGGCGGCTGCTTGGACTGAAATCCGGCGATAAAATTTTGTTCCTCCAAAAGCAGAATGGAGAGATCACGATCAGCAACGCCTCCGCTGCGGCTATCCGAAAAGCGCAGGCAGCCTTTGCGGGCGCTGCTGATGCACTGGGCGTATCCAGCGAGGATGATATGCAGGCGCTTGTAGACGAAGCGCGTTAAGGGAAGGCGTGGAGGCGTAACCTCTGCGCCCTTTCTTTTGGCATGGCAAGGGCCATGACGCTGTAGATCGACGCCTGCTTTGCCACCCTCCCCAGAAAATCTTCTCGAAACCCCAAAGAAAAGGATTGACATTTCGGAGGGAGGATGCTATAGTACCGTTAGCGATAACGTTATCGTTAACGCAGGCCGGGGCCCCGCTCCACGATGCCGAAACGGAGGCGCGGGCGGCTGTGCCGTTTTGAAAACCCGAAGTATTTTCATAAAGGAAAGGATGCGTTCCGCTTGAACCATGTGAACCGCGAAAATTTTGCGATCGATACCCACCCGCTCTGCGCCCCCGAAGCCGTCGTGCAGGGCGACTGCTGGCGCATCAGCGTCCTGACGCCGTCGCTTTTGCGCCTGGAGTATGACCCGTCCGGCCGCTTTGAGGACCGCCCCACGCAGATGGTCTGGAACCGCCATTTCCCCGTGCCGGACTTCCACGTCACGCAGCGCGGGGATACGCTGGAGCTTTTCACCGAGCACCTGCATCTAAGCTATGACAAGGGCCCCTTTTCGCCCAACGGCCTTATGATCCAGACGCTCGGCGGCTTCGGCTGGGGCGGCACCTGGCGCTACGGCAAGGAGCTTTACGACTTAAAGGGCACCGCGCGCACGCTCGACGAGGCCGACGGCGAAATCGAGCTCGACCACGGCATCAATTCGATGTACGGCTATTCGGTGCTCGACGACAGCCGCTCGATGGTGCTGTGCGAGCAGCCGGAAAACCCGTTCGGCATGTGGGTGCAGTCGCGCGGAGAGGGGATCGAAGACCTGTACTTTTTCGGCTACGGCCACGACTACGCCGGCTGCGTGCGCGATTTCTACCGCCTGTGCGGCAAGACGCCGCTTCTGCCGCGCTGGGCGCTCGGCAACTGGTGGAGCCGCTACCATAAATATACCGCCGAGACGTATAACGCATTGATGGACCGCTTCGACGCGGAGAAGGTGCCGTTTGCGGTCGCCGTCCTCGACATGGACTGGCACTTGGTCGATATCGACCCGAAGTACGGCACCGGCTGGACGGGCTACACGTGGAACCGCGATTTCTTCCCGGACCCGCCCGCATTTTTGCAGGGCCTGCACGACCGCGGCCTGCACGTGACGCTCAACGTCCATCCGGCCGACGGCGTGCGCGCGTATGAGGCGGCATATCCTAAAATGGCCGAGGCGATGGGCGTCGACCCCGAAACGGAGGCCCCGATTCCGTTCGACGTCGCCGACCCGAAATTCATGGACGCCTATTTTACATGCCTCCATTACCCGCTCGAGGACGAGGGCGTCGATTTCTGGTGGCTCGACTGGCAGCAGGGCTCGTACTCGAAGGTGCCCGGGCTTGACCCGCTTTGGATGCTCAACCATTTCCATTTCCTCGACAGCCGCCGCCGCGGACGCCGCCCGATGACGTTCTCGCGCTACGCCGGCCCGGGCAGCCACCGCTACCCGATCGGCTTCTCCGGCGACACGATCGTCTCGTGGGAGAGTTTAAAGTTCCAGCCATACTTCACGGTCACGGCCAGCAACATCGGCTACGGCTGGTGGAGCCACGACATCGGCGGCCACATGATGGGTGTGCGCGACGACGAGCTCGCGACGCGCTGGGTGCAGTTCGGCGTGTTCTCGCCGATTAATCGCCTGCACAGCACGCTCGACCCGTTTAACAGCAAGGAGCCGTGGAATTTCTCGCAGGAAGCGTGCGAGACCATGGAGGCGTTTTTGCGCCTGCGCCACGCGCTCGTGCCGTATCTTTATACGATGAACCGCCTGGCAAGCCGCGAGGGCCAGCCGCTGATGCGCCCGCTTTACTGGGCAGAGCCCGAAAACCACGACGCCTACGAATTCCCGAATGAATACTATTTCGGCACGGAACTTCTGTGCGTGCCGGTGACCGAAAAGCGCGACCCCGCCTTGTTGATGGCGCGCGCGGCGACATGGCTGCCGGAAGGCGAGTGGGTAGACTTCGCGACCGGACGCCGCTACAAGGGCGGCCGCCGCGTGGAATTGTGGCGCACGCTCGAGGAAATGCCGGTGTTCGCGCACGCGGGCGCCATTGTGCCGATGCAGGACCGCGCGACCTTGTCGAACGCGCTGGAAAACCCGGCAGCGCTCGAGGTCTTCGTATTCACGGGCGCGGACGGCGCGTTCACGCTGTGGGAGGACGCGGGCGATACGCCGGAAGACCGCGACGAAAACTGGGCGTCCACCGCGCTGCGCCTGACGGACGGCGAACGGTTCGTCATCGAGCCGGCCGCGGGGAATGTGTCCGTGCTGCCCAAAACGCGCAGCTGGCGCGTCCATTTCTGCGCGGCTGAGCCGGCCGCCGTCGAGGTGACCGTCGCCGGCGCGGCGGTCGAGCCCCGGACGGTCTACGACGAGGAGCGCCACTGCCTGACGGTGGCGGTGTCCGATGTGCCGGCCGGCGCGCAGGTGGTGTTCGCGTTCCCGCAGGGCCTTCCGAAGGCGCAGAACGACGTCGCCGGGGAAGTGCGCACGATCTTAAACCGCGCGCAGATGTCGTATCCGGCAAAGTCGAAGATCCAGCAGATGGTCGAGACGCAGCCCGAGACGGCGCTGTCCTCGATGCGCACGCTCGACGGCGTCCCCGCCGCGGTGTACGGCGCGGTCTGCGAGATTTTGGAAGCGGAATAAAGGGATTATATTTTCGATATTAGATAAACGAAAACCGGCCGCCCCTTCGCAAAGAGGGACGGCCGGTTTTTGGGTTTCTTGAAAGTTTGGTGTCGCCTTGCGTTTCGGCGCTTGCCGGCGTACAATGAGGTGCATCAGGACATATGAAAGGAGATGCGCAGGATTGTTCATTGATCGTATAAACGATACATCCGAAGGCGGCATCTGCCAAATCCCACGGACCCGGGTGCGGTTTGCCGGGGACTTTTACGATACGATCGAGCAAAAAAGCAGAGATCTTGCGGCACTCTTAAAATTTGATGCCGGACTCTCCAAATTTGTCACCTATTTATTTGTAGAGCTGATTCGAAATGTCTATGAACACGCGGAAATCGACGAGGTGTATGTGGCCGCTCAAAAATGGCCGTCCAAACAAGAACTCGAAATCGCAATTTCCGATGCCGGATGCGGCGTCTGCGAAAGTCTGCGGCACTATGTACCGTACGCATCTAAAAGCGAAAAAGAGCTGCTCCAAATGGCGTGTGCGCCGGGCATCTCCGCGAGATCCAATTTTCGCTATCTGGAAAAAGGGAACAGCTGGCGCAATTCCGGCTACGGCTTATATATGCTGCGAAAATTATCGATCGCTTATGGGGGAAGTTTTTTGCTCTGCAGCGGCCATTACGCATTGCGGGAAGACGCGAAGGGGCGGGAGATGCTGGAGACGGCGTATCACGGCACAACCGTGGCGATTCGCATGAAGACAAATTTGCCGCTTGCCTTCGAAACGGTGCGCAGAGACATCCTAAAGCAGGGCGAGGCCGAGGCCCGCTCGGACAAATACGCGATTCATACGGCGTCGAAGTCCTCGGGCGGCAGGTATTAAAAAAATATTTCCGACACAGCGGAACATCGAAAAAGAGCCTTCGCGAGGACTTCGTGGTCCAAAGGGAAGGCTCTTCTTGTGTTGTATGGAAACGGGATCGGATTTTCCCGTGTCGTTTTGTAAACGGAAAGACGGATCAAAGAAACGATCGTATGGAAAGTGTGGTTTCGAAAACTCGTGTATTTGCGCAAATGGTTTAGATCGTCTCTTCGGGCGGCAGGACCCCGGCCATATACCCCAAAAAGGAATCGTAGGCCCGGTTCCACAGAAAAAGCCCGTCTCCCAGCGTCTCCAACGCATAGACGTTGACTTTTTCATACGGGACCGATACGGAGTGCCGCTGCAGCACTTTCCAATCCCCAACCCCGTTTCGAATGCTTTCCGCCAGCTTGGGGTCTACAACCAGGGTGGCCGTCTTCCGATCGATCACCACAAAATCGTCCGCAATCTCTTGAAACTGGAGATTGTCCTCCTTGTCTTTTAACTTTTTACTGCTTTCGGATACGTTTTTCTGCTGCAATTCTTTTCGAATCGCCTGCGTGCTCAGTTCGGGCGCAATGGGCGTCCCTTTTTGGAAATAGCGCTTTAAAATTCCCGCCGGAATCGCAAGCTCCGGATTGCGCGTCAGCATGCGGTCGCTCTGTAGCATAAACGTCCAGATTTCGGCGTCCGGCCAAAGGCCGTCCCGGTCGGTGCGGCCGGCGGTCTGCAGAAGGGAGAGCAGCGACGCGCATTCGCGAAATCCCGTGCGAAACGAAAAATTCATGCCGGCTTCCACGCACGACGTTGCAACGAGCACCCAGTTTGTATCCGTGGGGTCGCGCAGCCGCTTTTGGATGCGCAAAAGGGTCTTTTCGCGGTCGGCCGGCGTCAGCGCGGTGGATAGATGCTCGACCGCGTTTCGCCCATACCGCTTGCGAAAATCGTTTGCGAGCACGGCGGCGCTCTGCACCGTGTTTAAAATCAGCAGGCGCGGCCCCGGCGCGGACGCGACCCATTCGACCAATTCCCTGCGGCTCTTCGCAGCCGGTTCCCAGCGAAACGCGATGCGCCGCTTCTCATAGCCCAGCAGATCCCGCGAAACCGCCGCGGGCAGGAGGTCCCTGACGGGCACGGCCTCGTTCTTCGTAAGAAAGTTTGGAATTTCCCAGAAGCGAACCAGGGAACCGGACGCGAGCAGCCAGTGGCAGCCCCAGTCCCGCGCGAACGCCGCCATCCAATGCCAGGCTAGCGGAAACAGCTGCAAAGGCAGCGCGGCGTGCGCTTCGTCGATTAGGATCGCGCTGCCGGGCAGCTCGTGCAGGCGGCGAAGCGTCGCCGGCTGGTTGGAGGCTAGCGTTTCAAAAAAGGCCACGGCGGTCGTCACGATGATCGGCGCGCGCCAAAGCGCCGTGTATTTTCGCAAAGATTCCTCCGCAAAGTCCGCCCGATGGTGCAGCTCCGCCACCACGCGCGTCGGGTCCTCCCCGGGGAGGGTCAGCGCCTCTCGGTAGATCTGCACGGATTGGCTGATGATGTTCGTATACGGGAGGATGACGAAGATCCGGCGCAGGTGCCGCTTTGCCGCCGTATGGAGCAGATACGCCATGGCCGCGGTCGTCTTTCCGGACCCGACGGGCGCACTGCAGAACGAAAAGCCGCCCTCGGGTGCGGCGTTTCGGCAGGTTTCGTACAATTCCCCGCGCAGCCTGCCGCGGTCGCTGCCGTCCGAAAGCCCGGCGACGTACCGGTCCAGCGCCTGCAGCCGTTTGTGCGGCTGCAGGTCCGGCCAAACCGGCTCTGCGGGGGCGTCTGGATTCGTGGACGCGGTGTCCCCATAGTCCGCGTCGGCGACGCACGAAAGCGCCAGGCGCAGGAAGACGGCCGGGTCCGCGGGGAGAGGCTTTTTTGCGGCCGCTTGCTTTTCCGGTGGGACGAGGCGGCGGTGCAGCCGCAAAAGCCCGTCAAGTTCCGCGTCCGTCCGTTTCCGGATCGATTCGTCCGTGTCGCGGAACCTCGCCGTTTCGCGCAGCCGCTCCTGTATAAAATCCGGAAGTCCCCGGTGGTGCGCATAGACCACCGCTGCGGCAGGAAACTCCCCCTGCGCGAGCAGGCAGGCCGTGCCAGCATCGACGTGGTTTACTGTTAAATGCGGCGGGCCGTTTGCCCGATGCAGGTCCGCCTGATTTTTCTCGTCGAGCTTGCCGAGGTCGTGGTACTCTGCGGCCGCTTCGACGACGTCTTCGAGAAACGTTTCGTTTTGATCAGGCGAAAAGCGTTCCGCCTCGGCCGCCGCCCGGCACGCTTTTTCGCGCACATTTTCAGCGTGCTCCGCATAAGGCTGCGCGGCCGCGCCGTTTCGTGCGCTGTGCGCGAGGTATGCCATTAAGCGTTCCCCGCGCTTTCTGTGGATTCTGTGGGCGGCTGCGGCGCTTCTTCATTCGGAAATGCCTTTGTCATCAAATCCTCGCAGTCCGCGACGCGATTCTGGAGTTCCTCCGGCAGCGCGGTGCGGTCTTCATAATCCGCCCAGCTCGTCGAGGGCACCTCGGGATCGCCTTTCCGCTTCGGCATCAGCGCTTCAAACAATAGGTAATCCGGGCAGCTGCCCAGCGTGTTTTTGTGCTCGATGTACCACGCATGGCGCAGGCGCACGTCCGGCCGGATGGCCGAGCGGTTTAGGTCGTACGCTACGGGAATCAGCAGCTTCAAAAGATCGATGTCCGCTTTCTCGCAGCCGCTCTTTTTCGCGTAGTTCGGATTGACGAAAAACGGCATGCAGTAGACGCCGTGCTCCACGACGCGGAAGCCCAGCGGCGCCATCCCGGCGTTCTTATCCTTCTGCACGCCGGCCTTGTTCGTGTTGGTGCTGCGGATGATGTTGATCGGGGAGATCGAGAGCCCGACTCCGAACTGGACAACGCCGGTCTTGATGAACCCCTTGTTGCCGCCGTCCTCGAGAAACGTGTTGCCGAACACGCGCGCGTCCCAATATTTTTTCACAAATGGACTTTCGAGAAATTTTTCTTCCGAGAAGATCTTTATATCACCATTCGGATTCATTTCTTTCTGGATCTGGTCGCGGTCCCGCCCGCGGTGCTCGAGAATCTGATAATGGTCGGCATTCCTCCCGGTTACCCAGTCCGGCAGCGATTTGAAAAACGGCGTTTCGGGGTCTTCCAGCAGGTCGCGCAGCTTGCGTTTCAACGAGACGGGCGAGATTTCTCCGCGGCCGTTCGCGCGCTGGCGCGGGTCGCTCTCGCGGTCCGGGTCACCGTTCGGGTTGGAATTGACCACCTCGATGACGAGAAGGCCGGTCGCGCGTTTGATTTCAGCGGTTTTGTTTTCAGTCGTCATGTTTTTGTTCCTCCTTTACTTCTGCGGCAGAATCGGTATCTTTCAATTTTGGCAAGCTTGCGAGATAGCCGATGAAGAGCTGCGCCTTGTCCGTGTCTTGAAAATGGGTTGGCGGCTCGACGGCTTGTATGGCGTCCATCGTCTTTTCATAAAGGCCCAAAAGCCACTTCGCGCGCCAGGGCTCACAGCCCTTTTCGGCGTTACTCGGCGGCTGGAATCGGTAGGAACGGGCCCACTGGATGTACGGCGCCATGCGCAGGCCCAGCTGTGCAAGCGTGCGCAGCGGGTTTTCGGACGCGGCGGCGTAATAGCTGCTGCCGGCAAGCTGCGGCGGCACGTCGCCGTTTCGCACGACGCGGCAGTAAAGCACATGCAGTGCGTCGGAAATCTTCAGCAGCTGCCCGTATAGATACGGAAAATTTTTCATATAATTCTCCTTTCGAATGTCAAATTTCAAAAGCAAAAGCGAAAATAGAAGCAGCGTCTGACCAACGAGAAACGGATCGGTTTCGCGGTCCCTCCATTTTTGATCGGGTTCGGCCACGGCCAGCTGCCTTCCGGCATAGACGGCCAGATTCTGCGTGTTCTGCACGAGCACCTGCAAATCGCGCAGCGGCAGGGCAGAGGCGTCGAGAAACAAATCCATGCCGTGGTACAGCGGGATGTGGGCGGCATTTTTGTAGGCTGTCCCGTCAAGTTTCCAGACGAGGTTTAGAATTTTCACCGTTTGGATCGGGAAGGGCGTCGGCAGTTTCCGGATCGGCAGCGGCGGATGGTTCTGACAGCCCTCGATCCAAAACCGGCTCTGCCGCTCTATTTCTTCCGGCGTCGTGACGCGCGAATAGAGGATCTTCGTGCGCGCATTGTCCACTTTGCGCAGCACAAACAGCCGCATCCAATCGGGATGGGTGTTATTGAGGGCCTTCTTCGTCGGATGAAACAGTGAAAGGAACCCCTCGGCGGTCTTTTCGAAGGATACTTCTTGATTGGGCGGCGCCTGCATCATCGAGACGAAGCTAGCGGACAGCTTTTCAGGCATTTCCGGCAGCCGGCTCGGGTAGGCGAACAAAAGATCGTCTTTTTTGTTCTGCTTCGGTTTTGTGGGATCCTTGGACCGTTCGAGCTTTGTCCACGTGACCTCCTTTCGCGCCGCCGCGGAGATCCACTCCAAAGCGCCTTTAAATTCTGTGCGCATTGTGTTCGACAGGGGATAGGAGCCGGAGCCGATCTGGCCGTAGCGGGTTTGGCATTTCTGCTCTTTAAACATCGTGCGCAGTGTCGCGTCAAATCCGCCCGCGAGTTTCACGGAAGGCAGCGGGTCATTGGTTGGATCTTCGGCCGGCGCATAGGGTTTCCCGAAGGCGTCTATCTCCGACGCCTCCCCGGAATGCGCCGCCTCTGCCCGTAGCAGCGCCGCGTTCAATTCTTCGGTAAAGTCGCGGCTGACCACGGGGATGCCTTCGTCGTCGAGCAATTCACTGTCGAGCACGACCGAAAGGGTCCCGAAATCGTCCGCCGCGGCCTTCTGTTCATCGCCGGGGTGAAACAGCACGTGCAGGGCCAGATGCATGTCGACGCGCTGCTCCAAAAGCCGGAACGCAGCTTCCTCGAAGCACTTTCGGAAAACGTCTGCGTCTTGAAACGGCTTTATCACTCGAATCAGCTTGTGAACGGCTAGATCAGGCTCTTCCGAAAGCATGCACGTAAGTTTTGCCGGCATGTCTACGACGCATCGCGTGTATTTTTGCAAAAATTTCTTCGGCCAGTTTGGCGAGATGCACCACGACCGAATCTCCTCGGCGGGCGGCGCGTCCGGTTTCCCCTGCAAGACGGCCTGCAGCTGTTTTTTCTGCGCCGGGTCCGTGATCCGGTACAAGGGTGCTAAATTCATCGCGGGGAAGGTCCCGTGCTTATTGCCGTATTTGCGCAGGAGCTTTGCGGTTTCATCACCCACGCGCGAGAGCTCGAAACGGCCGTCCTCCAACAGCAGCACGCGTACGCAGGGTGCCTTGTCGCCGGCTTTGGGGAGTTCCATGTACTGTTTGTGCCACGTCTGCGGGGAGATGCCCGCGTTTTGCAGCGCTTTTGCGAGCCCGTACAGTTCGTTAATCATCGCGCCTCACCTTCCTGTGGATAGATTAGCACGCCGCGGTGAATCCAGAGGTCCGTGTCATACAATGCGTGGAATTTCGAGCGGTAGCCGTCCGCAAACGGTGTGCGCAGCATCGAAGGAATCCAGATGTCCGACATGTCCGTGCACACCTTCGTCTCCTCGCGAAACGGGCCGAAATACGACGGCGTAAATTCGCGCCATCCCAGGGCAAGGCTCGCGTAGGACTGCCCGCGCGCCAGGCGCCGGTTAAAAATCGCCTGGTAGGCGTGGCCGGGAGCGGTTGTCCGCTTGTCCCACTGGAGAGTCCGCTGCGAGAAGCCCTCTTTTTTCGGATTGCACGCGACGTTTGCGTAGAGCCGGTAGCAGACGTCGACGAGTACCGTCGCAAACTGCTGGTACTGGTTTCCGTTTTGAATCGATTTCTTCTGCCGGAGCGGCCCGCTGTAGTTCGTCGCGTAGGAATGGTACTGCACCGGGCGGCACAGCTCGACCTTTTGCGGAACGATCAGCACGTCGGGCCCCCACAAAACCGACTCGAACAGCGCTTTGACCGCCGAATAGGTTGGTGCCGGATAGCTGCACGGCGAATCGCCGGTATCCGGCCGCGTCCACATCGCGGTATCCCCGGCGATTTCCATCTGCACGGGGTACAATTTTTGTGTCACGTTTTATTCAACCTCCTTTTGGATCGCATGTTTTTATAAATTCAGTGAAAGAAGATAAAAGAATTATAGCATCAAACGAAAAAAGATTCAAGTTCAAATCAAAATTGCTTGCAAAAAAATATGAAAAAGAGTATAATCATCCTACTTCTAGGGGCAAGCCTCTATGTGGATTGAAATAGTGACAGAAGGTGTGTTTGTAACACACGGTTCCCATTCCAGAAATGGAATGGGAACTTTTTATTGATGAATAGAAATCGCAAAATAAAAAGAGTGGGCGCCATCCCTAGGCACCCACTCTTTTCCTATAGAAAGCCCAAAGCCGCATTCTCTATACGGATTCGTTGCATTTGGAATACGCAGAATCATTTTCTGCCATACATTCCTGCCGCCTGATTCTTTGCAAGAGCCCCGCAAACGCCGCTCCGCTCCCAACCCAGCAGAACGCCGCCCCGAGGATTCCCCAAACGGCGCTCCACTTTCCGCTGACCGCCAGAAGCCGCCACGGGAAAACGCGGCCGGCGGGGCCCGAAAGGGACGCGGCAAAGGTTTCGAACAGCGCCCGGTAATGCGCGCCGTCAAAGAAGAGGTCGGGCGGCAGAAGGGAACCCAGCAGGTCGATTGCGGAAAGCAGCAGCCACAAAAGGAAAAGCGCCCCTGCAAACGCCGCCGCCCCGATCGCCGCGCGCGGCACGGACCGCCGCGGCCCCGCAAGGCGCGCCCATTCGCGGGTCACCCAGATGCACAACAGAAGAAACGGCACCGCCGCCGCGAGCAGGAGCGAGAGCTTCGGCACCTGCCGCAAAAGGACTGCACCGTCGCCGAGGCCAAAAACGCTGCCCGCAAACGGCTGCCCGAGCGCCGCCCCGGCGGCCGCGGCCGCCTCGCTCTCCAAAAGCGGCGTGTCGGACGCGGCGTACATCCATGTGACCGCAAGCGGCGCGGAAGTTCCGCTGGGCGGCGCGCTCAAATAAAGCGCCGGGGCCCCGCTCTGGGCGCGACGGGAGAGGAAGCCTTCCCCGTCTTTGAGGACGCCGCACACGGTGTATGCCCGCCCGTCGAGCGTCAGGGTCTGGCCCGCGGCGTCCTGCGTGCCGCACAGCGCCAAGGCGAGGCCGGGGTCGAGGACCGCCTCGTTTGGCGCCCCCGAAAAGTCCGTTCCGCTTGCAAACGCGGCGCCCAGCGCGCCGAGTGTGCGCGGCGCCGCCACCGTCGCCGAAAGCGTCTGCCCGTCCTCGGTTTTTACGGGAAGGGCCGCCCCCGCAAAGCAGCCCTTTTCGGCCGCCGCGCCGATCTCCGCGGCGGAAAGGGAGATGGGCGGGTCCGCCAAAAGCAAACTCCCGCGCGGCAGGGCCCCGGCGCCGGCTTTCGCCGTCGAAAAACAGCCCCACAGCCCCGCGGCCGCGAGGCAGAAGCACACGATGCACAAAAGCTTCCCCCGCGCCTTCATGATGCCGCCTCCTGCACGCGGTCGCCCGGCTTTAACGGCTTCGTCGACGCGACGACCACGCGCTGGTTATAAAGCCCCTCCGGCGATGTGCGCACTTCCGTCTCGGTCGTGTAGGTCTGGAGCATCGGCAGCGCGACGGGCTCGACCCGCAGCTCCTTCCCCCAGATGCCGTCGACTTCCTCGACGCCGTACACAAACGGCAGCCCCGATTCATCCGTCTGTAAACTCGCAAGCGGCAGCGCGCACAAGCCCTCCTCGTCGACCTTCACGGATTGCGTCACGCGCTGCGTGCGCACCTGCGGCAGCATCCAGACCTCGATGCGCGACGAGAGCACCGTGCAGCATAAAAGCGCCATCACGCACGCGGCGCAGACGCCGGAAACGGCGGATTTTCCCGATCGATGGTTCATCGAATCGCCCTCCTTCATTTTAATCCGGAAAATGCGATGCCCTCCGAGAGCTCCTCGCTCCAAAAGAGGAACAATAGACTCACGGGCAGCAGGCTTAAAATGCCGCACACAAATTGCAGCGAAAAGTTCTGCTCGCTGACCGTCGCGAGGAAGATCGACAGCGGATACTGCTTCGGGTCCGACAGAAACACCATCGGCTGCTCGACGAGGTTCCACGCATCGACGAATGTCAAAACGGCCACCGCAACCCAGCCCGGCTTCGCGGCCGGCGCCATCACGCGGAACAATACCGACCATACCCCCGCGCCGTCTAGGTACGCGGATTCAATCAGCACGCGCGGCACATTCTGGAATACGATCGCCATCAAAAACGTGCCAAACGGCGAGAACACCGCCGGCAATAGCAGCGCCCACCACGTATTGAGCAAATGCAGCCGGTCTAAAATCAGGTAATTCGGCAGAAGCGTGACCTGTGTGGGCAGGAGCATAAATAAAAGCAATAGGCAGAAAAGCACTCGGCTTCCCGGAAAATGGAATTTTGAAAATGCGAGCCCGCCGAAAATGCTCACGAAGACCTGCCCGATCGTGATGGCCGCGCAGAGCAATAGGCTCGTCCAGAATTTGAAAAGGTAATTCGGCGACGCGAGGAACACGTCGTAGTACGCGCGCAGCGAAAACGTGTGCGGGAAAAGCCGGAACGTCGCCTGCCCGCCCCCGTACGCCGCCTCGACCTCCTCGGGGGACATAAACGAGTTGCACACGGTGTAGAGCACCGGGAACAAGACGATCACGGCAAGTAAAAGCAGCACGACGAACAGCGCACGTTCCTTTTTCCGGGTCATGGTTCTGGTCATTCGCGTCATTCTGGTCATTCTAGTCAAGGCCGTCCCCCCGTTTCTGCGCGCGCTGCCAAAGCCCGTACAGCGTCCCCGTCACGGCGAAGATCACCGCGAATACGACGACCGCCGCGACGGCCAGGCGCGGGTAGTTGAGATTCTGGAAATTGTTGTTCATGAAGTGCTGCAAGAGGTAAATGCTGTCGTCCGGGTGGTCGCCGCCGAGCAGGAACGCCTCGCGGAAGCACTTAAACGCGTTGAGCAGGGAAATCACGAACGCGAAGAAGAGCGACGGCAGTAAAAGCGGCAGCGTAATGCAGCGCAGCTTCTGCCACGCGCCGGCGCCGTCTAAGGATGCCGCGCTGTAGAGTTCGTCCGGGATCATCTGTAAGCCCGCTAACAGCAAAATCATGCTGTAGCCCGTGTTTTTCCATAAATATAAGAGGAGTAAAATCCAAAACGCCCACCCGCTTTGGAGCCATTCCTGCACGGGGAGCCCGAGGTGCAGGAGAATGTCGTTTAAAATCCCCGTATCGGACAGGAAAATGTCGAGCACCATCACGGACGACGCGGCCGGCACCATCATCGGGTATAAAAACGCGAGCTTTAAAAACCGGCTGCCAAACGTCAGCCGCCGCAAAAGCAGCGAGAGAAAGAGCGAGAGCAACAGCACCGCCGGCAGCGCTAGCCCCAAAAATTTCGCGGTGTTTCCCGCCGCGAGCTGAAACCGCGGGTTTTGCAGCACGGCGCTGTAATTCGAAAGCCCGACGAACGTGCTGCCGCCGGCGCCGAACGTAAACGAAAACCAGACGGTCACGCACAGCGGCGCCGCGTAAAACACCGCCACGCCGCACAGAATCGGCAGGGCCAGGAAAAAGCCCATGCGGGCCTCGCGTTTACGCACTGGCGTTCGCCTCCAGCGCCGCGTAGATGTTCGCGGCCGTTTCTTCGGCGTCGATCTCGTCCGGCGGGCCGTAGGGCGGGACCATGTTCGCAATCTGCCAGTCCGCGTCGGTCAAGATCCGCACGCTCCCGAGCGGCTTCCCGGAGTCGAGGTACGATTGCGCGGCGGCCTTCTCCGCGTCGGTCACGTTCCCGCTCTCAACATCCCATGCCTGCACGCCGATGGCCGCATAGGCCGCGGCCTCCTGCACGTTCGTATCCACGGGCATCGCCCATTCCATGGAGGGGTTTATGTCCTTCTGCCGCTCGTCGGAGAGCAGGAAACTCAAAAATGCGTAGGCGCTCTCTAGATGTGCACAGTTCCCGCGCACGGCGGCGAACGTGTTCACCACCGCGCTCACGGTGCCGTCCGTCGAAAGGTACGGGAAACACCGCGGCGTCTGCCCCTCTGCGAGGTCCGACTGCGCGTTTGCCGGCGTATACGTAAGAAACGGCGTCGTCATGGTCGTCCCGCTCTCCTCGTCCGCGGCGCTCGACGCGACGGCCAGCGAGCGGAAGGTATGAAGCAGCGAGGCGATCTCGTCTTCCGTCACCAAAACAGAGCCCGCGTCGTAATCGACCGGCTGCGGCAGCGCGGGGAGGATGTACGACGGGAAAAACGGCGCGTTCCCGACGCCCTTTGCGTTCCCCTCGAGCGTTTCGGCCACCTCCGCCGGCCCCTGCGAGAGGTCCGCGTCCGCAATCCCGCATAGGTCTAAGTTTTCCTGCGTCGCGTAGTAAAACGCCCAGCTGTACGACAGCGGCAGCGCGACCTGCCTGCCGTCCACGGCGCCGGCCGCCATGACTTCCGGCACGCACGCGGCAAACGCGGGGTCGTCTTTTGTATAATCGCTCAAGTCCGCGAACACGCCGCTGCGAAGCGTCTGGTTCGGGTCGGAGAACAAGGACTCCGCCGGCTCCTCGCTTCCCATCGGGCTCGGCATCGTGAAGAGGAACAGGTCGGCGCCGGAACCTGCCATAAGCTCTGTGCGCGTCTGCTGCAGCGCCGCGGCGCGCGCCTCGCTGTCTGTCGGGAGCTTTTCGACTTCCACCGGCATGAAATCGTCCGAGAGGGACGCGCCGCCCTGGTTCCAGGCGTCGACGGCGTTGTACAGAAAAAGCGAGAGATCCGAATCGGTCTGCAAAACGAGCGCTTCTTTGCCGCCGATCGTCGTCCCGGACGAGGCCGTGTCCTCGCCGCATGCCGAAAGCCCGGCCGCAAACAGGGCCGCCGCCGTCAGGGCCGCACAGGTTTTCAAAAGGTTTCGGTTCTTTTTCATAAACATTCCCTCCTTTTAGAAAAAGCGCGGGGGCGTCTCTCGAGTGATCGAAGAGACGCCCCCTTTCTGGTGAGTTCGATGTGTGATTTGGATGTGTTTGCAATATGAAAAAAGGGGAGAATCCGAGGACCTTCTCCAGCCCTTTCCTCTTTTAGGATACGAGCTTTCGCGGCAGTTGTCAAGCAATTCCTGCAAAAAACATGAAAATGATTCTAAAAATTTGTCTTATTTAAACCCATGGCAGGCCCAGCGGTACTCGACAAAGTACGTATTGTAGCTTTCCCCGCACGCCGGGCAGCGGTAGTTGGAGATGCCCTGCCGCGACTCCAACATGTCTTCGCCCTCCGGGAAGTAGTCGCACGGCCGCGGATTTCCCGTCGAACCCCAGTCCGAGAGGAACACAATCCGCGAGGAGACGCGGCCTTTCCCGCAGGCTGCACACGGCACGGCGCGCACGACGGCCGGCGCCGCGGCCGGGTCGGTGGCTTTCGTCTGGCTGTCCGCGCCGGCGGCCGGCAGGACCGCGGCCGCCGCGGCCCCGGCGGCAAGCAGCAGGCACAGGGCTTTCTTTTTGAAATTCCGCATGGTTCGAGCTCCTTTCTTCTGCGGCCCCATAGGGCGGGGCGTTTATGTGTGATGGGCATGAAACGCAAAAGGTACAGTCAATTTCCCTAATACTATAGTACCCCCCCGTTTGTTTTTGTCAAGGGTGCACGGCAAAAAATTCTCCTTTTTTCTGGAAATTCCTGCAAAGGCGTCTTCTTTCCCGCGCTGACTGGATTTCGCGCCGCGGCCCCGGCGGCGGTGCAAATCCGCAGGAAAGGACGTGGAAATGAAAGCACTTACAAAACGGATTTTGAAAAAATCCAGGGTGAACCCTAGATTCTGGCGGCACATCACAAAAAGAAAACGCGTAAAGGGGAGTGCTTTTGGCGAAATTTTGCGTCAAAACCCATTGACTTCTGAAAAGAATGGGCCTATAATCATAACCAAGATGTAAACACTTACATACACGGCGGAAGGAAAATCCTTCCGGAAAACACCCAACCGGATCGCCGTACAGCACTTCATGAAATTGAAGAAGGGAGCAAAACACCATGTTACAATTGTCCAACGCGGGCCTTTCGGACCGCAGCGCGTGGGAGGCAGCCGGCTATGCGCTGCCGCAGTACGACCGTGCCGCGATGATCACGCGCACGAAGGAAAACCCGTTCTGGGTCCATTTTGGCGCCGGGAACATCTTCCGCGCGTTCCAGGCAAACGTCGCGCAGAACCTTTTAAATGCCGGCACGCTCGACCGCGGCATCGTCGTCTCCGAGGGCTTCGACGAGGAAATCCTCTCGTCGGTCTATGACCCGTGCGATAACTTGAGCGTCCTCGTCACGCTCAAAGCCGACGGCTCCGTCGAGAAATCCGTCGTCGCCTCCGTCGCGGAAGCGCTCTCGGCCGAATCCGTCGGCTGCGCGGGCTTTGCGCGCTTAAAGGAAATCTTCGAGAAGGATTCTTTGCAGATTGTGAGCTTCACGATTACGGAAAAGGGCTACAGCCTCCAGAACGCGCGCGGCGAGACGGCCCCGGCCGTCGCGGCCGATTTTGCGGCCGGCCCCGAAAAGGCGGAAAGCTACATGGGGAAGGTCACGGCGCTTTTATACCACCGCTATGAATGCGGCGCCAAGCCGGTCGCGATGGTCAGCATGGACAACTGCTCCCACAACGGCGACAAGCTCTACGCGGCCGTCAAGGCCTTTGCCGAGAATTGGGAGAAAAACGGCGTCGTAAAGCCCGGCTTCCTTTCGTATGTCAACGACCCCGCGAAGGTCTCGTTCCCGTGGACGATGATCGATAAGATTACCCCGCGCCCGGACGATTCCATCCGCGAGATGCTCGAGAAAGATGGCGTCACGCCGTGCGCGCCCGTCGTCACCGCGAAGCACACGTACACGGCCCCGTTCGTCAACGCCGAGGAGTGCCAGTACCTCGTCATCGAGGACACGTTCCCGAACGGCCGCCCGGCCCTCGAAAAGGGCGGCTTCCTGTTCTGCGACCGCGACACGGTCAATAACTGCGAGCGCATGAAGGTCTGCACGTGCTTAAACCCGCTGCACACCGCCTTGGCCGTGTTCGGCTGCCTATTGGGCTATACGCGCATCTCCGAAGAGATGAAGAACCCGCTTCTGCGCAAGCTCGTCGAGCGCATCGGCTACACCGAGGGCCTGCCGGTCGTCATCGACCCGGGCGTGCTCTCGCCGAAGCAGTTTATCGATGAGGTCCTAAACGTCCGCATCCCGAACCCGTTTATGCCCGATACCCCGCAGCGCATCGCGACGGATACCTCCCAGAAGCTCTCGATCCGCTACGGCGAGACGATTAAAAATTACCTCGCGTCCGACCCCGCAAAGGTCAATACCCTCGTCGGCATCCCGCTCGTGTTCGCGGGCTGGCTTCGGTATTTGATGGGCATCGACGACGAAGGCAACGCCTTCACGCCGAGCCCCGACCCGCTCCTCGAGACGGCGTCCGCGTACGTTAAGGACATAAAGCTCGGCGCTCCACTCGACGAAGCCGCCACCTGCGAAAAGCTCCTGCCGCTTTTGTCGAACGCGCAGATCTTCGGCGTCGACCTGCACGCGTTGGGTATGGACAAGAAAGTTGTCTCGGCGTTCTGCGAGATGTGCAAGGGCCCGGGCGCCGTCGCGAAGACGCTCGAAGCGCACGTAAACGCCTGAGTTTTCTTTCGTATCGGATCATTTCTCTATTCGTATTCTCTTTTTATCTCAATTTACAGGCCCAAGTTACAGGAGGGACAAACCCGTCATGGAAAACTTAGAAGAACTGTTCCGCAAGATCGGCGTCGTGCCGGTCATCGCCATCAAAGACGCCGACACGGCCGTCCCGCTCGCGAAGGCGCTCGTTAAAGGCGGCCTGCCCGCCGCGGAGGTCACGTTCCGCACCGACGCCGCCGAGGAATCCATCCGCCGCATGGCCGCCGAAGTGCCGGAAATTTACGTGTGCGCCGGCACCGTGCTCGACCCCGAGACGGCCGAACGCGCCGTCAAGGCCGGTGCGCGCGCAATCATCAGCCCCGGCTTAAACCTCGACACGGTCGATTGGTGCCTCTCCCACGACGTGCCGGTCATCCCGGGCACGATGACGCCGACGGAAGTCGAGCTGTGCATGCGCAAGGGGCTTCGCTTCGTGAAATTCTTCCCGGCCAAGGCGGCCGGCGGCGTGCCGATGCTCAACGCGTTCGCGGGCCCGTACGCCTCGATGCACTTCATGCCCACCGGCGGCGTCAAGCCCGATAACCTTGCGGACTTTTTAGGCTGCAAGAACGTCGTCGCCTGCGGCGGCACGTGGATTGTCCCGGGCGACGCATTGGCAAACGGCGACTTTGACGCGATTGAAAAGCTTGCAAGCGACGCGGCCGCGCAGGTGCGCGAAATCCGCGGTTAATGTTTTATTTGTTTCCTTCTTCCAAATCTTCATGAGAGGCGGTGCAGCAGCGTTTTCAGGGAAAACCCTTGCCTGCGCCGCTTTCTCTTTTTTGGAATCGGGAGCGCGAGAATTTTGCTGATCATTTCCAATAGGAGGAATCCCCATGAAACCGTTTATGGATAAGGACTTTTTGCTCGACACGCCGACCGCCCGCGAGCTCTTCCACGAGTTTGCCGAAAAGGCCCCGATTATCGACTACCACTGCCACATTAGCCCGAAGGAAATCGCGGAAAACCGCTCGTTTGACAATATCACGCAGGTGTGGCTCGGCGGCGACCACTACAAATGGCGCCAGATGCGCTCGAACGGCGTCGAGGAGCGCTACATCACCGGCGACGCGCCCGACCGCGAGAAATTCCAGAAATGGGCCGAGACGCTCGAGATGGCGATCGGGAACCCGCTGTTCCACTGGAGCCATTTGGAGCTGCAGCGCTATTTCGACTACCACGGCGTCTTGACCGGCGAGACCGCCGAAGAGGTCTGGAACCTGTGCAATGAAAAGCTCAGAAGCCCCGACATGCGCGCGCGCAGCTTAATCGAGCGCTCGAACGTGAAGCTCCTCTGCACGACCGACGACCCGGCCGACGACCTGCACTGGCACGCCGTCATCCGCGACGACCCGACGTTCTCCGTCCTGGTCCTGCCCGCGTGGCGCCCGGACAAGGTGCTCCACATCGAGAAGGCCGATTTCGCGCCGTACTTAGAGACCCTCGGCGCGGCGGCCGGCATGGAGGTAAAAACCTACGACGACTTAAAGAAGGCTCTGCAAAAGCGCATGGATTTCTTCGCGCAGATGGGCTGTTTGGTCAGCGACCACAGCCTCGACTACGTGATGTACGCGCCCGCGAGCGAGGAGGAGGCCGCCGCGATCTTCCGGAAGAAGCTCTCCGGCGAAACGCTCTCGATGGACGAAGTGCGCCGCTACCAGACCGTGTTCATGCAGTTCGCCGCCGGGGAATACCACAAGCGCGGCTGGGTCATGCAGCTGCACTATGCGCCAAAGCGCGACAATAACACGCGCATGTACGAGAAATTAGGCCCCGACACCGGCTTTGACTGCATCAGCACGTACACGCCCTCCGCAGAGCTCGCCGATTTCCTCGATTCCCTTGAGCGGAAGGGAACCCTCCCGAAGACGATCCTTTACAGCTTAAACCCCGCCGACGACGCGGCCATCGGCACGATCATCGGCTGCTTCCAGAATTCGGACGCCATCGGGAAAATCCAGCAGGGTTCCGCGTGGTGGTTTAACGACAACAAGGTCGGCATGACAAACCAGCTGACGTCGCTGGGCAATCTCGGCCTGCTTGGCAATTTTGTCGGCATGCTCACGGATTCGAGAAGTTTCCTGTCCTATCCGCGCCACGAGTATTTCCGCCGCATTTTCTGCAATTTGATCGGCGGCTGGGTCGAAAACGGCGAGTTCCCGAAGGACATGCGTCTGCTCGAAAAAATCGTAAAAGGTGTGTCTTATAATAACGCGGTGCGGTATTTTCATTTCCCGCTTGCCGCGTACTAAAGTTTTTTCTTTCTTGCTGTGCATTTCTTGCTTTTATATGCTTTCTTCTTTCTTAAAATTTGAGTTTTAGATCTTCTTTTATCCTCTTTACGTCTTCTTAAAAATTTTTACTTTTCCCTTCGACGCGGGGCGGGGGCTCTTATTTATCCTCTTTACGTCTCTTTATAATTTTTACTTTTCCCTTCGACGCGCTCAGGCCGCGCCAGGCCCCTACTTTCTGGCCAGCAGAAAGTA
>ERZ1643246.265-NODE-265-length-68750-cov-12.830206_pt1 | contig 68750 bp, 61 predicted proteins | sample MGYA00579265_ERZ1643246 | MGnify/ENA primary metagenome ERZ1643246 (study PRJEB29033, sample SAMEA4952261) | chicken gut metagenome | biome: Broiler Chicken; feature: Gastrointestinal Tract; material: Caecum | place: Ireland | collected 2018 | study: Broiler... | reverse complement strand
TTGATCTTAAAAGTAATTCAGGTGTTCATTAATACCGAATATAGACCGCCATTTCGTTTTCACCGCGGTTTGCCCATTTGTAATACGGTATGAATTTCAGCCGAACCAGACGTTCCTTCGGCGGGCGGTATTCGCTGTAAAGCGCTTGGTTTTCAAAAGATTCCCTGTAGCCGTTTGCGTAAATGTTTTCGCCGTCAAAGGAAAATTTCGGGTGGTCGGAAAGCCGCAGCATATGCAGGTTTGCACCGTTGTCTGTTTCCTCCATGCAATAAACAAACGGCCCGCGCATAATAGCAATTTTCCCGGCATTTTCACGCACGTTCGGATTGCACCGCATGATCTTTATTCTTATCCCGAAATCCGCGCTGATGGTCTGTTCCGCGTTGATCTCAAAATAGGCGTAGCCCTTTTTGATGAAAACGTCTTTTCGGCTAAACGTGAAATTTTCGCTCCATTCCGGGATCCGGAATGCGATCTTCATGTGCTTTTTCGGTTTGATTTTCACGTTCACTTTTCCGCTGCCGGTGTAATCGCCCAAAATCTCGATTGCCGCGCTTTCACACTCCGCCGTGCAGTTATCGTAAAGGTTTATAAAAACGGTGCCGTTGTTCTCGGTAAAAATATACTCGCCAAGATCAGAGATCAGGCGCGCGATGTTCGGCGGGCAGCAGGCGCAGTCAAACCATTTTTGCCTTACCGGCTTAATATGGCTTCGCCTTTCGTCAAGCGCCAGCGTTTTCGGTTCAGCTTCAAGCGGGTTTGTGTAAAAGAAAGATTTTCCGTCCTCCGCCATGCCGGCAAGAATGCAGTTGTAAAGGCATCTTTCCGCGGCGTTAAAATATTTTGAGTCGCAGTCTGCCTGCATCATCCGTCTTGCAAAAAAGACAAGCCCTACAGACGCGCACGTCTCGGAATATGCCGTGCCGTTCGGCAGGTCATACGCATAGGTAAACGCCTCGCCGTCTTTTGTGGAACCGATCCCGCCGGTGATATACATCTTTTTCCTTGTAATGTCGTCAAACAACGTTTTGCACGCATTCAGCAGCGCTTCATCCTGATCTAAGCGGGCAAGGTGCGCCATCGCCGTGTAAAGATACACTGCGCGAACGGCGTGCCCCGCCGCTTCTTTCTGGTTACGCACTGGCAGATGCGCCTGATTATACATGTATTTCATTTCACCGTCCGGCGTGTGCGTGTCTCGCTCCGTGTCAAAGTAATACGGCCTTGTGCCGCGCCGGTCGATCATAAGGCGCGCCGTGTCAAGATATCTGTGCTCCCCGGTTACTTCATACAGTTTCAAAAGCGCTTCTTCGGCTATGGGATGCCCGTCATATCCTTTTTTGCCGTCTTTACCGAAAACGCGGCATATAAGATCGGCAAATCTGGCGGCAGCGTTTAGCAGAGCGGGTTTTCCTGTAATGCTGAAATGGGCGCATGCCGCCTCTGCCAGATGGCCGAAACAGTACAGTTCGTGAAAATCGCGCAGGTTTTCAAATCTTGCCGCCGGGTTGTTGATTGTATACAGCGTGTCAATATAGCCGTCCTCCTCAGCGGCGGAACAAACGAGCCGAATCGCCTCGTCTACTGCGCTTTCCAGTTTGGCGTCAGGGTGGTTTCCCAGCGAATAAGATGCTGCTTCTATCCATTTGTACAGATCCGAATCCTGAAATACCCAGCCTTTAAATGCGCCGGGCTGTGCATTTTCATCGGTATAATGCCACTTGTCCGTTGGATACACCGGTGTGTTTTTGCCCGCTCTTCTGCGCGCCAGCGCATTTGCCGCTTTTCTGAAATTTTCCATGCAGCGGCTCGGCTCCGCGCCGTCCACACCGTCCTCCAGCGCTTTTAACTGGTAGGGGATCACTTCTGTTCTGACAAGCTCCTGCCTGCTTTTCCAAAAGGAATTTTTCAGCTTGGTCTTGCTAAGACCTGTCCGTTTATCGTTTTCCATATATTTTACCGTAATAAGGCTGCCGCCCGGTATGGGCAGCAGCCTCTTTTATGCTTTCTTCTTTTCGTTTTGCACCAGTTCACAAAATGCCTCAAAACTGTCTGAGGTGCGCTTGTCCGCGTTTTCAAACAGATTAAAATAACAACTGGGCATTTCTTTTGTTTTCAGGTTTTTCTCAATGCAAGGGGCGCAGCCCTTGTCGTGGTTTCGCGGGTGGAGTTTGCATTTGTAGTTTGTGCAAGTGCAAAATTCGCTCAGATTTGCCATATTCCATTCCTCTTTCGTTTAAAATTTATGCGGCAAAATCAAAATCTTCACCGTAGGATCCGGTATCGCTGATCTGTCGGAGCATCTCCTGCCAGCGCAGGTCTTTTGATGCCGCTATTCTTTTTTTCTTTTGCTCGCGGGATTCTTTGATCAGAAATACTGCGCTGAATACGATTGCAAGCGCCGCCACTTCGCCCGCCAGCACAAGGCGCATCGTGCTCTGGCTCATTTCTCCAATCAGCAAAAACGGCAGGGACATCACGGCAGCGCCCGTAGCGGCCGTTACAGCAAACAATAAAATATACTTTACAAAACTTTTCATATCGCAATTCTCCTTTTCGTGTTTTTCCTTACAATTTCATTTTACACAAATGCGGATCAATTGCAATATGCAATGCGTAAAGAGTCCTTATAAACGGACTGTTAGAACAAAAATTCTAAATGTTTATTGACTTTTTCAGGGCGTTTGCCGCGTTTTCCAGTTCATTTTGCTCTATTCCTCCCGGGCTTAAAACCAGGGAGATAACACCGTTTTCATAGTTTTCAACATAAAGTTTGATTCCGTTTTTTTCAAAGTCGGAAACTTCACCCCGAAACGGAGTCTGCAAAATGACCTGCAGCAGGTTTTCACTGATCTCTATTTTACAACCCGGAAATGTTTTTTTCAATATGTTATAAAAGAATTTTGTTTTTGCGGTGTAAAATCTTCTCGTTTTTCTGATCTGCGCCATAAGCCTACCGTCACGTATAAAGCTGCAAAGCGCAATTTGTTCCGTCTTGCTCGCGGTCTGGCTGAATTTGTAACTATTCTGCCGGTATTTTTCGGCAAGTTCATTGGTCAGAATCATAAAACTGATGCGAATAGACGGCAGCAGCAGCCGGGAAAACGAGCCGATGTACACCACATTGCTGCCGCCGGAAAGCGCGTAAAGAGACGGCGTGGGAATGCTGTTGTACTGAAAATCGCTTTCATAGTCGTCCTCAATTACAAGGCTGCCGCGCTGTGCCGAATACCGTGTCAGTTCAATCCTGCGCTTATTCGGCATCACATCTCCCCACCGGGTCATGTGGGAGGGGGAAACGTAAATGATATCCGCGTCCTTATATCGGTAATGCACATCAAAACCGTAGTCTGCAAACAGCGCCGAGCCCTGCACGAAACTTCTGTCCGGGAAAGAAACAGTCTGCTTTTTGTCTATCAGCGCACAAAGCACGTGTAAAAGGCTCTGTACACCGGCGCCGATCACGATCCTGTCCGCAGAGGCGGCAACGTTGCGTTTTTCCAGTATGTATTCGGAAATGGCCTGCCGCAGTTCCGCCTCGCCCTGCGGTTCGCTGTAGGAAAGCAGCTTTTCGTTTTGCCGCAGCGCCGCTTTCATATGCCTGCGCCAGATATCAAAATCAAAACTTTCCCGATCCGCGGCAGTGCCGCTGAAATTGTAACGGATTCGGCTATTCTGCGCTTTCGGCGTTTCTGTTTTCTGCGCCGGGCTTTTGTAGGAAACATAGTATCCGCTCTGCGGCTCGCTTAGGATATACCCGTCTTCGGAAAGCGCAAAGTATGCGTTTTGTATTGTTGTTCGGCTAACCGAAAACAGTTTGCTCGCCTTGCGCACAGAGGGCAGTTTTCCCCCGTAGGAGATCTGATTCGTTATAATCTCATTTTTTATGTAATCATAAACTTCTGCATATTTACTCATAACTGTACCCTAAAAAAATATTAAAATTGCGTATATAAATAATGCCTGGTATATTATATAATGTTTTTAAACAAAAAGCAATAAAACAAAAAGGGAGCGCGATGTTTATGAAAAAATGCGCGGTTATAAACGATATTTCCGGGTTTGGCAAATGTTCTCTGGTCGCGCAGCTTCCCGTGCTTTCAGCGCTTGGCGTGGAGGCGCACCCCGCGCCTACAGCGGTGCTCTCCAATCAAACGGCATACGGAAGTTACCATTGCTGTGATATGACCTCTTTTCTTGCCCCTTGTTTTGCGCAGTGGAAAAAACTCGGCGCTGTGTTTGACGGCGTGTTGACCGGTTATTTTGCCTCTGCAGAAGAGGTGAAAACCGTTTTTGATTCGTTTAAAAATACAAAGTCGCTTTTCGTGGTAGATCCCGTAATGGGCGATAACGGCACGCTGTATGACGGCTTTACAGGCAGCCTTTGCGATGAGATTAAAAAACTTGCCTGCCGTGCGGACGTCATAACACCGAATGTTACGGAACTGCGCCGGCTGACCGGTGAAAACGATGCCGAAAAAGCGGCGCGTATCATGCTGGAAAGCGGCAATAAAGCCGTGGTTCTCACGGGCGTGGAGAAAGACGGTATGATCGGCAGCACGGTCTTTACCCGTGATTGCTGCAAAACGTTTCTTGCGCCAAAGCGCGGCGGCTATTTTTCCGGAACGGGGGATATCTTTTCCGCGGTGCTTACCGGCAGGATGCTGAACGGCGCCTCAGTATTTGACGCTGCGCGCGCAGCAGGCGAATTTGTTTCCGGCGTGATCGCCGTTACCGATGCGCAAAACGCCCAGGAAGGCGTTGATTTTGAGAAAAGGCTTGGTGAACTGATATGAATAAAACAACAAAAAATATATGCTTTTCGGCAATGTTTGCCGCAATGATCTTTGCCCTTACCATGCTCCATGTGCCGATAGGGGCCGGCGGTTATATCCATGTGGGCGATTCCGTAATTTACATAGCGGCTTTGCTGATGGGCGGTCCGTGGTCGTTCATTTCCGCCGCAATCGGCGCCGCTTGTGCCGATCTGGTTTCCGGCGTTGCGGTTTACGCAATTCCGTCCGCAATCATCAAAGTGCTGATTGCTGTGCCGTTCGTTCTGATAGCAAAAAAAGATACGAAATTGCTGAGTATACGCACCGCGGCTTTTACGATTCTTTCCGGCGTCATAACAATACTCGGCTATTTTCTTACGGATCTTGTTGTATACAGAGCAGGCGCGGTAGCCGATCTGCCGGCAAACGTCATTCAGGCGGTGGGCAGCGCCGTTGTGTTTGTTATTCTTGCTTTTGCGCTTGACCGCGCGGATATTAAAAACAGATTTAAAAAGGAGATTGAAAAATAATGGCGGATATCATTTACAGCTGGTATGGCAATACCTATTTTAACATTACAAATAAATGCCCGTGTAACTGTGCGTTTTGCATTCGTAAAAAAGCGGATGCCGTGGGAGATGCAAAACGTCTCTGGCATGATACGGATCCCACTTTTGAAGAGATCAAAGCCGCAATTGACGCTTATGATTTTACCGGTGTTACGGAGGCTGTGTTCTGCGGCTACGGCGAGCCTACAAATGCTTATGATAATCTGATAAAGACTGCAAAGTATATGAAACAACAGTATCCGAATATCAAACTTCGTATCAATACAAATGGCCTTTCCGATCTCATAAACGGCAGACCGACTGCGGAGGAGATCTGTTCGGTAATTGATATCATTTCCGTTTCCCTGAACGATCCCACCTCTGAAAAATATGATAAGATCACGAAAAATATATATCCCGGCAAGGCGTTTCCGGCAATGTTAGAGTTTACTAAAGCGTGCGTTGCTTTCGGTGCGCAGGTGTGGATGACGGTTGTTGACGTGATCTCGCCGGAAGATATTGAAAAGTCCCGTAAGATCTGCGAAGAATGCGGCGCGCATTTTCGTCTGCGTTCCTATGACCGCGGCAGATAATAAAATGCCGTATCTTTGCATAAGCGCAAAACGCAGTGCCGTTTTGAACTGATTTTTTAAGGTTTGCGGCCAACATAAAATTTAAAGCCGCGCAGTTTGCCAAAACTGCGCGGCTTTTTTCTGCTATATTGTTTGTTACGTTAGCATTTCAATGCGTTCGTTTGTGTTGTTTGGTTCCTGCTGCCGAATCTCGATCTGTACCGGCTCGTTTTCTTCATAACATCTGCTTATCGCCTGAGTCAAACCGATCAGAATCATGAAAAGTATGATCTGTTTCGGGGAGTTGAATATGTAGTCGGTAAGACCAAATCCCAAAAACATGATCAGACTTGTGAAAACATAAAAGATAAGATCATATCGTTTGCCGCTTGGCGCTTTTGTTTTAAACAGAGTGATCACCGTTATAATGATCACGGCAAAGAGCGCGGCAATGCCGATCACACCGAGTTCCGCCCAAATTTCCAGTATAAAGTTGTGGGCGTGGGGTTTGTCAAGGCCGTAACTTTCCATAAGAAAATCACCCGTGCTTTCGCAGCCGAATCCTAATCCGCCCAGAAAAACCCGAACATTATCCGTAATGTAGTCTATCACGCTTTCCCATATCACAAAATGGTTGGCAGAGGACTGTTTTGCAGCCTGTGCTGCTGCCGCAGCCGTTTCATGCGACGGTGCCGCTGTGCCGGCGGATTCGTGAACAGGCAGGGAGATGATTCCGTATCTTGTCAGCAAAGAAGGAACAATGATCAACAGGGTCGGTATCAGTATGCTGAACAGGGTCTTGCCGTGGCGCTTGATTAAAACGATAAACATGAATACCCAGCCGGCAAGCGCAATCACACAGCCCGCGCGCGTCATTGTGGAACTGATTCCGGCGCTGATAAACAGGTTGATGAATAAATAAAGAATCTTCTGCTTTTTCGTTTTTGCATTTAAAAATAAATAGACCGAAAGCGGATACACAAAAATAAGATAGGTTGAAAGCAGGTTGGGATTGGAAAAGAACCCGCTTGCCCGGTCTGAAAACGTGTTGGTTCTGATTTCAAACGGCAGCCATGTGTAAACAGTTTTGTCCAGCGTTTTGTATATGGGGGTGGGCAGCACCAGGCTTTTGCTTATGTATCCCGCTTTGCTCAGCGCATAGGTGCATACCTGTATTGTGCCCACAACGCCGTTTACCGCGCCGCTGTATACAGCCGCTTTCAGCACATCGTCTATTTTCCGCCGTGTGTCCGCCAGGTTATAGATCATTACAAGAATCAGAAAAACTGCCCACCAAAGTCCTGCGGTGCCGAGCGTATCCAGCTTTGTATCGCTCCAAAACACGCTTAGAAGCGCCAGGCTCATAAAGGCGATCACAACTTTTCCGATCGTGCCTACTTTTGCCTTGCGGCCTTCACGCGACCACTGCACTTTGAATACGATAAATGCCGCAAAAAGCAAAAACGGGCTTATGTATTCCGGCAGTATGGGAAAAAGAAATACCGTGGCAAGAAGCCAGCGCCATGCCGGGCTGTCCTGCCGATGGCTTATCTGTTGCATAGAAAGCATCATTCTCCGATTAAGATACACGGCACAGAATCATACCGTGTCAAAAGATAGAATAACAGATCCGCGCAAAATATATAAAGCGGATCTTTATTCGCAAAATACTACACACATAATACTACATTTTAACTGCGTTTTCAACAAAAATATTTTCCTGTTAAAAATATTCATATTTAGATCATGTTTTGTTATTGAAATAACCGCCTTGTTAGTGTATAATAAACTGTATTTTATTTTATAAGGAGAGTCCTTATGAGCGAAAAAGATTTCAGTAAAGATTCGCAGGAAACACGCGGAAACAACGAACCTGAAGAGCAGGAAACACAGCGCCTTGACGCGCAGGATGAAACCGGCATTTCGGAAAACGGAGAAACCGATACGGCTGCGAACGATCCGAAAGACCGCGGCGTTCAATATGAGCAAAATGATAACTGGAAGTTTGATGCAAGCGCTCCCGCCGCGGAAAACAATGTGCTTGGCGGCGTAAACGGCGTGGAGTTTGAATTTGAGCAGTCGCGCGAAAACAATGCGCCCGCCCCCGCGCAGGAGGTTGTAACGGAGGTTAAGCCGCAGAATATCGTACTCAAAAAAGAGCGCGTGTCTGTGATCCTGTCTTCCATACTTGCGCTGGTTATCATCGCCATCCTTGTTGTGCTTGGCGTGCGTTATTATACGGTTCCCAACAGTAATGAAAAAATGAATCCCGGCAATGTTGCCATGACGGTCGGCGATATCGATGTTTCCGTGGGCTTGTATAATTATTATTATGATAGTGTTGTGTACGAGTATACATATTATGCCAATTACGGCTATTATGATCTGGATACCACGCAGGATTTTGCCAGCCAGTATACAACGGATCAGGACGGCAATGAAATTTCCTGGCAGGATCTGTTTGAGCAGACAACTACTGAGCGTATCAAATCCAATCTGATGTATTATGAAAAGGGTCTGGATGCCGGAATCACCCTAACAGACGCGCAGAAAGACGATATTGAATCCCAGCTGGATATGGTCAGGGAAAGCGCGTCGTCTGCCGGCGAGGGCGTCAATGAATATGTTGCCGAATCTTTCGGCGCGCACTGCGGGCTGGAAACACTGCGCAAATATATGGAACAGTATTACATTGCAGGCACTTATTATAATCAGTTCCGTATTACGGACAGACCTTCTCAAGAGGAAACAGACGCTTATTTTGACGAGCATCAGGACGATTATAAATCCTGTTCTTACGCACTGATTGAAATGGAATATGATTCCACAGATGTTACCACACAGCAGCAGAGCATTGAAAACGCAGAAAAATATATGGCAGAGATCACGGATGTGGATTCCATGCGCGCCCTGATTCCAACGGCCTGCGCAGGGCTGATCGATCAGTTCATCGCGGCAGGTTATTTTGAAACGGAGGAAGAAGCGGTAACAGCCCTCAGCGAATCCGTAGAATTCACACAGGCAAGGTCAGATATTGAAAATTCTTTCGGTGAGGAAACTGCAAACTGGTTATTTAACACGGATACAGCCGTTGGCAGCACAACGTATTATGTAAATGAGAGCGTGGGTGTGATCGACGTTATTTTGAAAACCGGTCAGCCGTTCCTTGAGGAAGAGAACGAGGTCTATTCCGTTCGCCATATTCTGGTTATGCCTGAATCGGGTGAGGAGAGCAGCACGGATTCTCAGACACAGGAGTATACGGATGAAGAATGGCAGGCGGCTTACGATCAGGCGCAGGAGATCGTGGCAGAATACAACGCCGGTGATAAAACAGAACTTTCTTTTGCGCTCCTTGCCGAGGAATACAGTGATGATACCGCCACCACCTCTGCCGGTCAGGGCGGCCTTTACGGCGGCGCCTACGAGGGCGTAACCCCCGGCAGCTCGGCGGAGAATTTTGAAAATTGGGCGCTCGATCCCGCTCGCAAATACGGTGACGTGGATATCGTTCAAACGCAATACGGCTATCATATCATGTTCTTTATTTCAAAATGCCCGGAATATATGTATACCGCGCAGCAGGATTGCTTTAATGACGAATTACTTGCTTTGGTGGATGCCACAGAGGTAAAATCGCGTGCCGGCATGAAAAATGTCAACTATGCGGATCCAAACAGCGATTATGTTGCAAAGCAGGATAGTCAGCAGTAATAAAATTTTTCTTGTAATATTCAGCAATTTAGTGTAAAATGATAGGTAAATAAATTTCTTTCAGATAAGGATGGAAAAAATGGCTAAAAAAGATTTGAATGATGATATTTTAAGCGGAGGCTCCATATCCGATTCGGAAAAACCGGATAAAAGCGCAAAAAAAGCGGCAAGGCTGGAGAAAAAAGCCAAGAAAACCGCTGAAAAACGCGCAAAGATAGAAAAAGAGATCAAAGATCTCAGAGAAAAACGTGATTCCGAAACGGATGAAAAAGCGAAAGCCGCGCTCACCAAAAAAATCGATGCCGCTAAAAATAAACTGGATGCGTTAAGCGGTAAAAAGAGCGGTCTTGCGTCCAATCAGTTACGTGTAATCAAAAGTGTGGTTGCCGTTGTGATCGTGCTTGCGCTCCTCGTAACCTATGTTGCTACCGGCGCGGTGCGTAAGGGCTTTATCCACTCCACACTGCAGTGGACCACCGGCCTTACTGCCGCCACAATCGAAGATGAGGCGGGCGATAAAATCAGAATACCCGTTTCAACGTTCAATTATTATTTTGCAAATTCTTACAATAATCTTATGTCTACCCAGCAGACTTATGAGCAGTACGGCATAAGCCTTGAGGAAAATAATCTGGATGTGGATTTTGATATTCCGCTTTCCGATCAGACGACTACAAATGAGGACGGCGAAGTCGTAACCTGGCTCGAATACCTGTATGAGCAGGTGCTGGACGGCATTAAATCCACCTATATGTATTACAACGAGGCGGTTAAGGCAAACGGCGGCGAAGAGCCGGAGATCACGGAGGAGCAGCAGTCCGAACTGGAAGATACGCTCGATCAGTATGAGGAGACCGCTAAAAGTTACGGCTATACGCTTTCCGCTTATCTTGTTCAGGCAATGGGCAAGGGCGTAACGGAAAATGTTTTCCGCCGCGAGGCAAAGATCTCCTATATCGCGCAGAATTATCAGTCCGAAATGTCCGATACGATCACAGAGGAAGAGTATACGGATGCGGATCTGGAAACTTACCGTGATTCCAATATAGATGATTTTCAGGCTGTAAGCGTAAGAATATTTGAGGCTGGCAGTGAAGATGACGCCATCGCATTTAAAAATGCGCTCAGAAGCGACGGTTCCAACTTTTCGGACCTTTGCGTGCAGTACAGCGAGGATACTGCTTATGACAGATCCTATTACGCGCAGGATGAGGCTTCCACAAAACTGTACGCCACCAGATCTATCCTTCAGAACGCCGGCTATGCCATCGCAACGGCAGATCATGATCATGAGGAAGGCGAAGAACACAGCGAGGATGAAGTTCTCGAATATCCGGGCCTTGACTGGCTCTTCAGTGCGGATCGTCAGGCAGGCGATATCTATCAGTATTCCACAACGGTTGTATACGTTCTTCAGCCTGTTCAGGTTCCTGAGGCGTCCAGTGTCAATGTTCGCCACATCCTGATTGCTCCCGATACAGGCGATGATTCATCCGATAAATCAAGCGCAACCGAAGAGCAGTGGGCAGCCGCTCTGGAAACCGCTGAAGGCATTGTGGATGAATTCAATTCCGGCGACAGAACAGAAGACAGCTTTGCTGCGCTTGCAACGGAAAATACAACAGATTCCGGTTCCGCGTCAAACGGCGGGCTTTATGAAAATGTTGTTCCCGGCCAGATGGTAGATGCTTTTGAATCCTGGGCGCTCGATCCGGACCGCCGTTCCGGCGATGTTGGCATCGTTCAAACCCAGTATGGCTATCATATTATGTATTTTGTGGGTGACACAGATACACCGATTTGGAAAGTTAGTGCTCAATCCGCTATTTCAAATGAAGATGCCAACAGTGCTGCGGAAGAACTGGATAATGCTTATTCGATCAAAATGAACTGGTTCGGCAGATTCTATATTGAAAAAGATACGGATATCGATGCATAATAACGGAAGGGGGCTGCGCAGCGGTCCCCTTTATCCGCTTATAGATTTGCTTTGAAAAGGAGGGCAGCCGTATGGGCGAAAAAGATATTGATGTTTTAAAAGAGCAGATCTCTCGCCTTATGGCGGCTCTTGAAGATGTCAATTTTGAATGTCAGCGGCTGGAAATCATCAATTCTAATCTTGATTTTCAGCTGAAAGAGGCAAACAGGGAACTGAATCAGAACATTGCCGTTCTGCAGGCACTTGAAGAGGAAAATGAATCCCTGAAACAACGATTAAAAGAGATTGAAGGAAAGTAATACAAATGGAATATAAACTGGATGCATCACAACTGCGTGCATATGCGCCCATACTTAGGGCGGGGGACAGAGTTATTCTTTCAGGCACTGTTTACACTGCCCGGGATGCCGCGCATAAAAGAATTGCCGCCGCCATTGAAAGCGGCAGCAAACTTCCGTTTGAACTCAAAGACGCCGTGATCTATTACGCCGGCCCCACTCCTGCGCCGCAGGGCCTTGCAGTCGGCGCCTGTGGCCCAACCACTTCCGGCAGAATGGATGTTTTTACACCGCTTTTGCTGGATAACGGCCTTGCCGCCATGATCGGCAAAGGCGAGCGAAATGCCGCGGTATGCGATTCCATAATCAAGAATAAAGCGGTGTATCTTTGCGCCATCGGCGGAGCAGGCGCTCTTGCCGCAAAGAGTATCAAGCAGTGTGATGTGATCGCTTATGATGATCTTGGGTGCGAATCGGTCAAAAAACTGTTGTTTTGCGATTTTCCGCTTACCGTTGCCGTTGATTGCAGCGGCGGAAATATATTTGCCCGCTGATTCCAAAAACCGCATCGTTTTCATTTTATATAATATCCATAAAAACCGCCTTTTAAACTTTTTAATGTTATAAATATTTACTATTGCATTTTTGTTTAAAAGGTGTTATTATAATAATCCAAGTTAGCAATTGCTAACCATATATAGGGTGTTTAACACTCAAAACCACTAAATATTCGGCTTTTTGCCGAGACGTGGAATTTTATACAGGAGGCGTATGCATGACTGATTTTAAGCAGTGGAACGGTTTTGAAGGCCGTATCTGGAAAGAAGAAGTCAACGTTCGTGATTTCATTCAGAAAAACTATGAGCCGTACGACGGCGATGAGTCCTTTTTAGCAGACCCCACAGAGGCAACCAATAAACTCTGGGGCATTCTTCAGAATCTTCAGAAAGAAGAGCGCGCTAAAAACGGCGTTTTGGATATGGAAACAGAAGTTGTTTCCACGCTCACATCCTATGGTCCGGGCTATATCAGCGAAGAAACGAAGGATCTGGAGCAGATCGTAGGCTTGCAGACGGATAAACCGCTCAAAAGAGCGTTTATGCCTTTCGGCGGCATAAAAATGGCAGAGCAGGCGTGTGAAACCTACGGTTATAAACCGGATCCGGAACTCCACAAGATCTTTACGGAATATAGCAGAACACACAATCAGGCAGTGTTTGATGCCTATACGCCGGAAATGAAAAAAGCGCGCCATAATAAGATTATTACCGGTCTGCCGGACACATACGGTCGCGGCAGGATCGTCGGCGATTACCGCCGCGTTGCGCTTTACGGCATTGATTTCCTGATTGAAGATAAAGAAAAGGATTTTGCAAACTGCGGCGACGGCACAATGACCGATGATGTGATCCGCCTGCGCGAAGAGATCAGAATGCAGATCGATGCCCTTAAGGGTATGAAAGAGATGGCGAAGATCTACGGCTTTGATATTTCCCAGCCTGCTTCCAACGCAAAAGAGGCTGCCCAGTGGCTTTACTTCGGCTATCTTGCCGCAATCAAAACGCAAAACGGCGCCGCAATGAGCGTCGGCAGAATCTCTACTTTTCTGGATATCTATTTCCAGCGCGATCTCAAAAACGGCGTTCTTACTGAAAGTGAGGCGCAGGAGATCATAGATCATATGACGATGAAATTCCGTATGGTCAAATTTGCGCGTATCCCGTCTTACAACCAGCTTTTCAGCGGCGATCCCGTGTGGGCAACGCTTGAAGTTGCCGGCATTGGCGTGGACGGCAGATCCATGGTTACAAAAACGGATTACCGTTTTCTGCATACGCTGGAGAATATGGGTCCGTCACCGGAGCCAAACCTTACCGTGCTCTACTCAAGCGCACTTCCGGATGCGTTTAAGAAATATTCAGCGGCGATCTCCATTAAAACAAGTTCTATTCAGTATGAAAATGACGACGTGATGAAACCCGTATGGGGTGATGATTATTCGATCTGCTGCTGCGTATCCGCAACGCAGACCGGTAAAGAAATGCAGTTCTTCGGCGCGCGTGCAAACCTTGCAAAATGTTTGCTCTATGCCGTAAACGGCGGTGTGGATACCAAAACGCATGATCAGGTTGCGCCGCCTTACGCGCCGATCACAAGCGAGTATCTGGATTATGACGAGGTTATGAAAAAGTACGTTGTTATGATGGATTGGCTCGCCGGTCTTTATGTCAATACGCTGAATCTGATCCAGTACATGCATGATAAGTATTATTATGAAGCGGCAGAGATGGCGCTGATCGATACGGATGTGCGCCGCACGTTCGCAACCGGTATTGCCGGATTCTCTCACGTTGTGGATTCCCTCAGCGCAATCAAATATGCTAAGGTAAAAACGATTCGGGATGAAAACGGCCTTGTTGTAGATTATGAAACAGAGGGCGATTTCCCAAGATACGGCAATGATGATGACCGTGCGGATGATATTGCGGTTTGGCTGCTTAAAACGTTCCTGGAAATGATCAAGCGCCATCATACTTACCGCAATTCCGAACCTACCACATCTATTCTTACCATTACTTCTAACGTGGTATACGGCAAGGCAACAGGCAGCATGCCGGATGGCAGACCCGCCGGCGCGCCGCTTTCACCGGGCGCTAACCCCAGTTACGGCGCAGAGCAGAACGGTCTTTTGGCTTCGCTCAACTCTGTTGCGAAACTGCCTTATCACTGGGCGCTGGATGGTATTTCCAATACGCAGACGATCAATCCGGACGCGCTTGGTCATAATGAGGGCGAACGGGTCAACAATCTGGTTCAGGTTATGGATGGTTATTTTGATCAGGGTGCACATCACCTGAATGTCAATGTCTTTGGCAAGGAAAAGCTTGTGGACGCTATGGAGCATCCTGAAAAAGAAGAATACGCAAACTTCACGATCCGTGTTTCGGGTTATGCCGTTAAGTTTATCGATCTGACCCGTGAACAGCAGCTTGACGTTATTGCGCGTACCTGCCATGACAGAATGTAAGCAGGAAATTATAGGCAAAGTCCATTCCCTTGAAACGTTCGGTTCTGTGGACGGCCCCGGCGTACGTTTTGTAGCGTTTCTCCAGGGCTGCGCCATGCGCTGCCGTTACTGCCATAACCCCGAAACGTGGGATTTTGGCGGGGAGGAGTGGACTGCCTCACAGCTTTTTGCGCGCGCCTGGAAGTATCATAATTATTGGGGAAAAGACCTCCGCTCCGGCGGTATAACGATCAGCGGCGGCGAACCGCTTTTGCAGCTGGATTTTGTAACGGAAGTCTTTCGCCTTGCAAAAGAAAAAGGCGTGCATACCGCCGTGGATACCGCAGGTCAGCCTTTTTCCTTGCGGGAACCGTTCCTCTCTAAATTCAATGCGCTTCTGGAAGTTACGGATCTGTTTTTGCTTGATCTGAAAGAGATGGATGCGCAAAAGCATATCGCGCTGACCGGGCACACGAATCAGAATATTCTGGAAATGGCAAACTATCTTTCCGATCACGGCAAGGATATGTGGATCCGCCATGTGCTCGTTCCGGATCTTACGGATGATGAAACCGGCTTGAAAGAGATGTCTGATTTTATTCATTCTCTGAAAACCGTAAAACGTGTGGAAGTGCTGCCGTATCATACACTCGGGCTTTTTAAATGGGAAAAACTATGCATCGATTATTCCTTGAAAGATGCACGCGTTCCAAGCACACAAGAGGTTGAGAAAGCGCAGAACCTGCTTCGCGTTTCTGATTATGAGATCCGGTGATTTTATCCGCCTTGATTTCCATTTGGATCAGGCAGAAAGGCTATGGGAATGTTATGAAACTTCACGCCTCGGGCGAGGATTACCTTGAGGCTATCCTCATCATAAAAAACAAAAAAGGCTATGTCCGTTCCATCGATGTTGCCGGCTTTATGAATTATTCAAAGCCAAGCGTAAGCCATGCGGTCTCCTTGCTCAGAGACGGCGGATTTGTAGATGTTGATGAAAACGGTTTTCTGAACCTAACCGAAAGCGGCAGGGAGATTGCCGAAAAGATCTATGAACGCCACCTCTTTTTCAAAGGCATCCTGATTAACGCCGGCGTAGACGAAAAAACGGCCGAGGAAGAAGCGTGCAGGATCGAGCACGATATCAGTGATGATACATTTAATAAACTGAAAAATTCTTACGGCAAAAAATAATATACCTATATCGGAAACGCCTGCAATCTTTCAGGCGTTTCTTTCCTTTTAAACGTGTCAAAATCATTTTGAAATTTTCTACAGGAGTGGTCAAATGTATATCAGAAGAGCAAAAACAAAGGACATACCGCAACTGAACAGATTATTGTTTCAGGTCAATAAAGTGCATTCGGACGGCAGACCGGATCTGTTTAAAGCGGGCGCGAAAAAATACAGTGATGATGAATTGAAAAAAATATTAGAAAATGACGATATGCCCGTGTTTGCGGCAGTTAATGATAATGAAGATGTTCTCGGCTATGCTTTTTGCATTTTTGAAACGGCGCATTCGGGGGCAATGTGTAATGTGAAAACCCTTTACATAGATGATCTTTGTGTGGATGAAACTTGCCGCGGGCAGCACATAGGCACAAAACTGTATCATTACGTTCTTGATTTCGCCAAAGGCGCAGATTGCTATAATGTTACCCTGAATGTTTGGGCACTCAACGAAAACGCAAGAAAATTCTATGAAAAATGCGGCCTGTCCGTTTTAAAGATCGGCATGGAAAAGATACTTTGATCTTAAAACCTGTAGAAAAGGCGCTGTAAAGTCAAAATGCTTTACAGCGCCTTTTTGCTTTTTGATGATCTGCGTATTCAGTTTGATCATTCTGTGTGCTTTTTTATGTCGCTCAGCACTTTTTTCTCAATTCTGGAAACATAACTCCGGCTTATATTCAGCCTTGCCGCAACCTCTCTTTGCGCCAGCGGTTTTTTGTTGTCCAGTCCATATCGAAGAATGATGATCTCTTTTTCCCGTTCATCCTCCATGTTTTTTATGTAGTCTGCCACCTTTTCCCATTGGATTTTCTTTTCCAGATCCTCTGCCATATCACGGCTGTCACTGATCGTGTCCTGCAAAGTCAGCGGATTTCCGTCTTTGTCGCTTTCCAGCGAGTCATCCAGATGCACGTCTCCCGCCGATTTTTTCATGTTCCGAAAATGCATTAGAATCTCATTTTCAATACATCGGCTGGCATATGTGGCAAGGCGGATACTTTTGTCCGGATTAAAACTGTCTATCGCTTTGATCAGTCCGATCGTGCCGATGGAGATCAGATCATCCGTGTCATTGGTTTTGGAATAATACTTTTTAACAATGTGGCTGACAAGCCGCAGATTGCGCTCAATCAGCAGTGCGCGCGCGTCTTTATCTCCGTTTTTCAGCCGTTCCAAAGCTTCTTTTTCTTCTTTTCGGCTCAGCGGTTTCGGAAAACTGGAGGCGTTGTTGATGTGCAGAATAAAATACAGAAAATTTGCACTCAAAAAAGACAGAATTGCAGAAATCATTTTCATCACCAGTAAATAATATGTGTGCTCCTTTTTTGAAATGCAATAAATGTTTCTGTCTACCGTCCGCTATGAATTTTGAATTGGAATATTGGAATCTATTTTCCCGTAGCCGTCGTTTCCTGTTTGCGGCGCCGTTTACTTTTCCATTTCCTTTTGGATCCATGCCATAAGCAGATTCACGATTTTTTCCTGCTGGCTTTTCGTCAGTTCTTTATTTTTCGGCACCTTATACCATTTATTCAGGCAACCGCGGCAGCAACAAGCACAGGCGTGCTGTGCTTTGAATACGGGATGTCCTCGCATCGGCGTCTGCTTGCCGTCGTTCGGAATCCGCGCCGGCGCAAGGCGTTCACGGATAAACTCTTCTGCGTGGAATCGGATCGTTTCCATTCCCTTATTTCTGATATATTCTTTGTCTTTTTCATTCAGGTGAAAACTTGATCTGAATTTGGATCTGTTTAATTTTTCTAAAGCCTCATCTATCGTTTGCATAATTTCCGCCTACAGTTTCAGAGAACACTATGTTTCATCTATATAGATTTCGATTTTGGCATATCTATGATTTTGCGCATATTCAAAGACTTTTGAATTTCTGATATGATCAAAGATCTCTTCACCCGTTTCATCCCAAAAGGTTTCGGAAAATGCTTTGTTTTCCGAATCGGGATTATAAAGAATATCAGTATGAATCTGATAATATTCGTCGTCTTCAGCCGGAAACTGTTTTACAAGTGAGAAATAAAATTGCCTTTTGCCCATAAAATCAAATGTGCCGGTTTCGAATAAAAGGGCGCTTTCTTCCTCCATTGGCGAGTACCATCTTTCAAAGCTCTCTATAATTTCGTCAATATTCATGCTGTCCCGGATCATGTTTTTTAATTCTTCTACGGATTTGCTCATTGCGATATTCTCCTTTTAAGATATTGTGCTGCCCCGTATATATTTTTCACTCAAACAAAGTGAGTTGCTCACTCTGAAAGGATTTCATTTCCTTTGGGTTAATGCTGTCTTGCGCAGTTATTTTGCCGTACAGCAGGGGAGAGTCAGGATCATGTTGACCGCTACAATTGCGCACCAGCGTTTGATTAAAATTTGCATAGCAGTAAACGCACCCGTTTTTGCAGGTGTTGTATGCCCCGATGTCTATGCTGGAAACACAGCCGCAGGCGGCACGCTGATTCTTATCTTTTTCAACATGCAGTCGGTAATTTCCAATGCGTTCTAAACGATTGCGGTCAATACAGGCAGCATGACCGATTCCGTATGTGCTCAGATCCATCTCTTCAGCACAGGTGTCAATAGAAATGCCGTGTTTTGTTGCGATTTCATGGAAACAGGCTGCCAGTTCTTCCGCCTCTTCAAAAGAGGGCGGGCGAATACCAAGCGGCGCAATGTGATATTTCATGTTTTTATAGAGATCCAAAAAGCTGATCGTGCACTTTTCTGTGTAGTCGGCAAGTTTATCGCAGAGCAACAGAAAATGTTTTATGTGGTACCGCATAGTATATTTGGCACTCAGCAGTATGGGATCATAACGCCATACTACACGCTCTTTACCGATTTGCGAAGATAATTTTTGAAACACCGGTATGATTCGTTCTTGTTTTGACGGCAGATTCCGCTCAATATCCTTGTCATACGGTGTAAGCGTAAATTGAAAATAATAAGGATAATCCCGTAACGCATCCCAATGATTCAGCATTGGTGCCGGATTTTTTGTCCAGAAAACCATTCCGTCCACCACCTCGGGGGATAAAGTTATCTTGCTGATCTGATGCGGGTTCATGGGATTGCGTACATAAACGTATCCATCTCGCAGCCTGTTCAAAAACCATTTTGCATAATAGCACGGAATATCTGTCCTCCGGCTTGCACTGATAATCATTTTCCCGCCTCCAAAACCGGTTTTTTAGTAATAAGTTAAATTGTGTGTTTTTGAGCCGATTACCGGGTGTTTTGCTGTGTTTTCACTTGCTGTTTTTACATATAGTTTCATAGGAACATAAACTTGCCTGAATTGTTCTTGCTTTTAAATCTGAAATTCGTATGGAGATCATAAAACATCAAGTTTTTCATTCCAATCATAGCACAGATTCTTTTTTTTAACAAGCATTTAGAGTACTGCAACCATGAATATGCGGATGAAATATAATGAACGCCGGATTGCATTTGCAATCCGGCGTTCGTTTGTCTAATGCGATTTATTTTTATTATTCGTATTGTGTTACGTTGAAATCATAACCAAGATACGTTTGGTATTTTGTAAAATCCGGATTTCCTTTTTGTATTTTAACGGTTTTCAGATTCGGCAGCCTTGCATACAGATGTTCGGGGTCTGCCAACATGGAAGTGCTCGGAATATAGATAGTTTCTAATACCGGCTTTGCTCCTTTAGGCACCACCGGGAAATTTATATAGCAGTTTTCGGGAAAATGAAATTCTTTATCCGCTTTTGCGCCGGGATAGATATAAAGTTTGCTGCTGTATGTACCGCCGAGTATATTGCCATACGCAAATACTGCGCCGTTATATGAATAATATTTGTTCTCGGATTCGGGCGCTATATTGATCGCCTCTAAATACGGGTAAATATGATCTATGAAATCCTGCTGTTGCGGAGGACGGCAGCTCTTGTGCAGATTCAGAACCTTTAAATATTTGCAGTTGCTGATGTTTCTGCCGCAGGATACGCCGCCGCAAAAATCCGGCACGGTGAATGTAGACGCCGTGTTTCCTTCGCAGTAAACATACATACTATATTTTTTGATGCCGCTTTCGTCCCAGTAAAATACGCCGTCCACAAATTTTGCCTGCCAGTGGTCTATTTCAATATCAGTTAATACGGGTGTTTTGACGGCAAATTCAAAATTAAATACAAAGTCTGTGTTTTTCGGGAAAACGATTTTTCTTAGTTGCGGAAGATCATAAAATGTCTGGCTGGATATTGTCAGGCAATGATACGTTTCACTGTCTTTGAACGTGACGGATTGAATGTTCGCATTACCGGAAAATGTTTTTTCAGCAATACGTTCTACGTTCGTTCCTTCTATTTGGTCGGGAACCAGAACATTTTTGTCATTTCCGGTATATTTTGTGATTTCCAGTTTATTGGCGCTGTTGATCTTGTATTCCCAGTCATTGTAATTCAAAACGGGAGGCAGGTTGCTGGTGTCGTCCTGACCGGATGAACCGTTGGGGGAGGAATTTGTATTTTGACCGGATTGGTTTTTAGAATCGGAATTTCCGTTTATATTTGATCCGCCGGCAGTATTTTCTTTGTTAGTGTCTGTGGAGGAAAGACTATTTCCCTGTTCGGGAACTAAATTTTCGTTTGTGCCGTTATCGTTTCCCAGAATTCTGTTTAAAATCGCTTCCGCTCTGGTGATCGGCTTGTTTTCTCCGGTGCTGTCCTGCTCTGAAATCGCCGCATTTGTTTTGTATGCGCCGTCCACTGGTGACAGCATATACGCCGTAAAAGGAATCAGCGCGATTAAACAGAGCAGCGGTACTGCAATAGCCGCTTTTCGCTTTTTGGATAAAGCGCGGAATCGGTTAATATATTCGCGTGTTTTAAAATGCTTGTGTCTTTTAGATATTGCATTTATCCCGGCAGAGGCACTTCTATTGCCATATACCGTAAGGCAGTTTAAGCAGATGTTTGCTTCGTCCGGCATTTTCATTCCGCAGTTCTGGCATAATTTCGACAAGTTTTTTTCTCCTCAAAAATCATTTACATCAATTGTAATCATTTTATTCTATGGAAATGCTGCTTGTCAAGTGGATTCTGGACAATGTCTCACAAAAGCCGGTTTGCTATATTCAAATCGCTAATTTTTTGATTTTGCCGAATTTTCCGGCACCGTTTTCTTTTCTGACCATGTTTTAAATTTACTGCCCAATATATTTTCACAAAATTTAATACTTTTTTTAGTTTTATACCTTGTAAACAAGGTCCTTTACCCTGTAAATATTGTAAATTGTATTTGAATTTTGTAAAATTTTTTTGAAGTTTATGTAATTATAATTGTAACTTCCTAATTTTAAAGATGAATATGGGTGGTTTTATGGAAAATCAGTATCAAAACTATAATCAAAGCGGGCAAAACAAAAATCCTGCCCAAAGTCCGAATTTTGTAAATCCTGCCTATCAAGCAAATGGAGGCAGCCAAACGGTTCAAAATCATTCGTATCCGAATCAGCAAGGCAGGGGATACGGATCCAATAACGCTGTAAATAATCCGTATCACAACAGTCAAACGCAAAACTTTTATGCGCAGTCCGGCAATGGCTTTTCTCAAAATCAGCAGTATGCACCCGGTCCGCAAAACCAGGGTAATCCGTATCAAAATATGAATACAGGCTTTCAGCCAAATCAAAATAGCAACTATAACAACCAGGCACCGGTAGGAAATCTGAACACCAGCCGCGGGCTCGGTAAATTTATTTTGCTTTCTATTGTAACCTTGGGTATATATTCCATTATTTATTATTCAGGTATTTCTACAGATATCAATATAATCGCCAGCAGATATGACGGTAAAAAAACAATGCATTATTGTTTGATGTTCTTTTTGCTCGGTCCGATAACACTGTATATATTCGGGCTTGTATGGTTCAACAATCTGTCCTCAAGAATAGGAAACGAATTAAAAAGGCGCGGCTTAAACTATGATTTCGGTGCATCCGATTTTTGGCTCTGGAATGTGCTGGGTTCATTGATCCTCGTCGGCCCGTTTATATACATCCATAAATTATCAAAAGCGATGAACCTTCTTGCACAGGATTATAACTATAAAGGTTAATTAAGAAATATTAATAAATTTCATATTTATTGCGTTATGTAGAACAGAGAGGAACAGTATGGCAAAATTAAGTGTCGATTTTAAAAATGGTCAGATAACGGTGAAGTCAAAGCTGCAAAAGGCAGAGCAGTTTAATGAAAGAGAATTAAGTGTTTTTCAGAATAAAATGATACGCGGGCTTATGCGCCCTGTTGTGAGAAATGAGAAGAAAATAGATTATACTGCGCCGATCGGCATTTATTTGAAAAGATATTTACAAAGCGGGATAACGAAATACGATTTTTTTCTGATCATTGCGCAGATTGCAGAAGCGGTCAATAAAATTGAATATAATGATTTTTCTTATGACAATCTTGTTCTCAATCTGGACTATATCTTTATTAACGAACGCACAAAAGAAGTGCAGTTCGTTTATCAACCGGTTATTTCCCTTGTGTCTCATGAAGAATCAAATATATTTTCTTTGCTTTATCAAATTGTAAATTCTACGCAGTTGCAGCTGAATGAATCTGAATATTTCCTTTCTGATTTTGTAACCTTTCTGAGAAATTTGCCGTATTTTGAAACCAAGCAGATAGAGGATTACATCATGCAAAAGCAGCCTGATGTGTATTCTCAGGTGAAACGCCAGCGTAAAGGGGATAGCAAATTTCTTAAGGACAAACTCTATGACGATAACGGATCCGGCTATGGTTATGAAAGTAATGCGCAGTTTAACAATCAGCAACATTCTAACGATACAGACTCATCATATTCTTCAAATCAGTCTGCAATAAACAATCAAGGCGAGAACTCTCCATTCACATATCAGCCAAATAATTCTTTTGGGTCTGCGTTTTATCAAGGAAATCCGATAGATAGTAAATCGGCATATGAAAACGGTGTTCCTTTTAACAATGGCAGTGAAGGCACAACCGTGCTCGATGACGGCGGTACTTCTGTTTTGAACGATAACAGTCATTCTGTTTATCCGTATCTCATAAGGCTGAGCAATTATGAAAGGGTAGATGTGAATAAACCGTCTTTCAGGATCGGCAAAGAAAAAAGTTATGTGGATTATTTTGTTATGAATAACAGCGCTGTCAGCAGGATACACGCGGATATTATTACACGTGACGGCAGATATTTTATTAAAGATAACAATTCAACAAACCGAACGTTTGTAAACGGATCGGTCATCCCATTTGAACAGGAAGTCGAAATTTTTGACGGCGACGCGATTATGCTGGCTAATGAAGCTTTTGAATTTCATGTGAATTAAATGGAGAAAAAAATGAAAAGATTTTGCAAAACCTGCGGCGCAGAATTAAGCGAAACTTCAAATATTTGCAGTATCTGCGGTTCGGTTTATGGTGTGCGCCAGGTAAACGAAACAACTGTATTGAATCAAAACAAGATGTCGGGCGTGCTTTCCGCGGGGCAGGAAACAACGGCTTTAAATCACGGCAATGTACAGGGCGGAAATTCCGCGGTTCTAAATCAGGGAAACCGTGTTCAGCCCCACGCAGGAATAACTGCACCGCATCCTTTAGCGAAGGATCAGTTTGGGGCTCAAAATGCTCAGCGCAGCAATCCTGCGCAAAACCGGCACCTGCAAAATCCATATCCGATTCAGCAGGGTGCATGGGGGAAAAACATTAGTCAGGCGCAACCCAATGGGCAAAGATTTGTATCTGCTGATGGCAGGCAAATGCCGCCCTATGCGAATCGTCAAAACAGAGCGGATCATGATCCAAACAGATTTGTTCCGGGCGGAATGGCACAGCCGCAAAAGGTACCGAACGATTTATACTCCTTGCCAAAGCAAAAGAAACTTCCGATCCCGCTTGGTGCAATCATTGGAATTGCCGTTGGTGTTTTGGCTTTGCTAATAACGGCTGTTATTTTGATTGTGAATTATATGTCAGTTCAACCCATGCGGGAAGCCTTGGAAACCGGAAACGGGGATCTGGCAAGTATGGTCTATTATGAGGCATATGGTAAAGAATCGAAAATTAAAAAATATGACCGTCTGATCAAAGATAAGATCAATGAAATTTCAAACAGCGTAAATTCTTATTCTTTTGATCAGCAGGCTGTACAAAGCGGCGGAGATGCAGTGGATGAATATCTGCAAAATGAGTATGGTACACTGGTTTGGAATCCTGACGGAGAATGCCTTGAAGAATGTATTAGCGCTTCAAACTGGGAAGCGTGGACGGATTTAAATACGCTTTTGGTTTCCAAAACGTATTATTGCTCCGGCGTTTATGAATATAAAACAGAAAGTGATTATGAATCGGCAATAGCGGATTTTTCTAATGTAATAGCAGATGATTCTGGATATGATAACGCGTTAACGATGATCGGGGAATGTGTTGACGGATATATTGATGCAACGCTTGCTGCAGTGGATGAAAGTATTGCGAACGGAGATATAAGCGGCGGTATGGAACTTCTGAATTCCGCCAAAACGTATCTGGATAGCTGCGGTGTGGATTCAACCGAGATACAGCAGAAAATCGATGAAACGCTTGTTACATATGCAGACAGTTATGCTCAAAAAGCAGAAGCATCCTTTAAAGAACACGATGTTAACGGCGCAATAGGCAATATAGAGGTTGCCATGCAGCTCCAGCCGGATAATGCGGATTATAAAACAAAATATGATACCTATCAGCAGTATCTGCCGTTTTATCTGTATGATGAAGATAATGTTTTGGCTGTTGAAGATATAGACGCGAATTGGATTCACTTTGATACGCATTCTATTTCTAACGATAATAAAGAAATGCTGCATGTTATTGCTTTAGGACATAATTCATATGAAACAACCAATATTTATAATATTCAATATAATTTGGGTGGAAAATATGATACCGTTACAGGAACTATTTTTATTGCGGATACATATAAAAGCACAATACAAACTTCATATTTTGAAGCGTATGGAGACGGTAAACTTTTGTATACATCACCTAAAATGGAGAAGGGTATGCTTCCGCAAGATATTTGGTTCCATGTAACCGATATTCAAAATTTAGAAATAAAGTTTTATACACGCACAGATTCAACGCTGTGGTCCAGCGAAATTGGCGTTAGCAATCTAACAGCACAAAAAGATTTTCCGGCATAACGGAACAGTGTGATATTTGGTTTTCTTTACCGTTGGATGAAAGGGGAAATGTATGAAAAGATTTTGTAAAACCTGCGGCGCTGAAATCGGCGACGGCACTAATATTTGCAGTATTTGCGGGTCGGTTTACGGGCAGCCGCAGGCGAATGACACTACGGTTTTAAACAGCAACACAAACTTTGCCAATCAGTCAGGAAACGAAACTACAGTTTTAAATCGGGATCCAAAATTTTCAGTTCCGCAGAAAAAAGTTCCGCCGGATTATGATCCAAATCATTCATACCAGGCTCAAAATCCGTTTGAAACGGTTTCAACGTCAAACCCACATCTTCAAAATCCGTATATGCAGCAAAAAAGCAACATCAATCATTTAAACGGTCAGCCTTTAAACAATCAAAATGGTGCTGCTTCAAATTCTTCTCCATATTATGATCCACCGGTTGCCTCTCAAAATGGTTTTGGGCAAGGCAATAATTATAATGTACCGAATAATTATACCGCTGCTCCGCACCAACAGGGTGCGGGATTTGTACCCGTAACCGCTCGGCAGAAAAACAAACTGTCAACCGGCGCCATCATCGGGATCGTTATAGGCGCTGTTGTAATAATCGGTATTCTGATTACGATGATCGCTGTGATCGCTGTCTACAATTCTTCAGTAAACGATATAACAGGCAGCGATGCCTCCGATACATATGTTTCAGATTTTGAATTGGGTACTATTAACGAAAACAATATCTATATTAACAATTTTGCGGATCTGAAATTGAGATTGCCCGGAGAAGATTGGAGATTCTTAACAAAAGAAGAAATCTATCAGGATTATCAGGATTTAGGTATTGACGCATATTACGATGAAATCGACCAATCCGTCTATATGATCGACTCTACAGGAACAACTTATGCAGATGCCTACTTAACGAATATGGCAGACGGCTCCAATGCCCAAGTGATGCTTGTGGATAGTTCCAGTTCATTCGACACGTTAGGGGACTACTTTTCCGCCATTGAATCTCAAATCAATGCTTCTTACAGTAACGCTTATATGAAAGATGTAGGCATTTTTACTTTTGGAAACAATATGTACAGTGTTAAAGAAGGCGGAGGAATAACAAACGGTGTTTCAATTGTTCAGTATTATGCAGGTGCCAATATTGACGGCGATTTTGTAATAATTACTGCTACATTTGAAAAAAGCTCCGCACCAAGTTTCATGGAGTTTTTTGAAGCTCTGTCTGCTTATTAAATCAGAACGAGGAACCTGTTGTATAAGCCAGTAAAACGAAAGGAAGAAACCAATGACCCCTTGTGAAAGATGCGGCTTTCCGCTGGAGGACAGCACGCAGCAATGTCCAAATTGCGGATGCCAAAGAGAAAATTATTTTCAAATGTGTTATCCGGTTCAGAAAAAACCACACTGGTATGCCAAACTGTTTGATACATATTTACGGTTTCTTTTTATAAGGATTTCAGTTGGTTCCATATTCATTTTCCTAACTGTCTTTATGGCAGGCACTGTTCTGTGCGTCTTATTGAGTGAAATTACCGGATGGACAAACTTGTTTGATATAGCACTTTACGCAGTGCCGGTTTTAGCTTTTATAGTTACCGTGATTGTTACAAAAAGAATTCAGAAAAACTAACTATTATTTCAGGAAGGATTTGAATAATATGAATAACATATGTACAAATTGCGGCGCACCGCTTACTGGCACGGAAACATTTTGCACACATTGCGGCGCACCGGTTGCTGCCGGTAATACTGTTGTGAAGGATACCACGGTGTTAAATACTGATTTTAAACAGAATTTAGGCGGAGAAGAAACCACGGTTTTAAATAACGGAGAAAATGGTTTTAATCCGCATACAAATTCTGCTTATCAAAGCCGTGATAATTTTGGTGCTCCTCCTTCGGGGTCGTCATCCCAGTATAATACAGGCGCTTATCAGAATACGCCGCCAAACGGCTATACTGCTCCAAATTATAATCAAAATTATAATTATGGAAATTACGGCAGCCCATATGCCAATTCGAATATCGGTTTAACAGAAACGCCGCAGCATGGTTTTGTGGAATCCTATAGATTGTTCTGGGAAAATTATGTGAATTTTAACGGCAGATCCAGAAGATCGGATTATTGGAATGTATTTCTTTGGAACATCATAATAAACGGTGTTTTAGGATTATTGTCCTTGATTCCGGTTGTAGGTGTTGCATTTTCAGGATTGGCAGTTCTTTTTTCAATCGCCTCTTTTCTGCCGATGCTTGCTTTATCCGTCAGAAGATTGCAGGATACAGGCAAAAACGGTTTGTTTTATTTGTTGAATCTCGTACCGATCGCAGGGTGGATCGTGTTGATTGTATTTTATTGCCAGGATTCTGAACCCGGAAATAATCAATACGGCGCAAATCCCAAATATGTAAATAAACATATCTATTAATAAATGAATTTAAGATTGAATTTGGAGTAGAGTATGCAATACATAGGTTCAGCGGTAACAGACATAGGTATAATTAAAAAAACGAATCAGGACAGTGTGTGCCTTAAAGTTGCTGAGGCAAAAGGCAAAGGGCAGGTAGCCATGGTAGTGATTTGTGACGGAATGGGCGGACTGTCAAAAGGTGAACTGGCCAGCGCCACGGTTATCCGGTATTTTTCAGATTGGTTTGATAAGGAACTTCCCTTAAGGCTTAGTAAATATTCATGGAAGGATCTTTCGTCTGAATTTGATAAAATCATCAAAAGTTTGAATTATCGAATTATTGATTACGGCAGAAATGCCGGAACAAGTCTGGGAACGACTTTATCACTGTTATTAATTATTGAAGATAAATTTATGATTGCCCATGTTGGTGATTCCAGAGTTTACAGAATTACAGATCAAATCGATCAACTTACGGAAGATCAAACTTATGTTGCCCGTGAAATAAAACTCGGTCGAATGACTCCTCAGCAGGCGGCTGTTGATCCGCAACGAAATATGCTTTTGCAATGTGTTGGCGCTTCCACGGTAGTTGACCCGGCGTTTTATTACGGAAATGTAACTCCCGGTGATGTGTTTGTGCTGTGTTCAGATGGTTTCAGGCATGTTATAAGTGACGAAGAAATATTTGAAAATCTAAATTACAGTAATATTCCTGAAATCAAGAATATGCAGGATAACAGTAAATACTTGATTGAGCTTAACAAGCGCAGAAATGAAAGGGATAACATTTCTGTTGCCGTGCTCAAATGCATCGAGCAGAGGTGAAAATATGGCAACGGCAATAGGAACAGTAATTGACGGAAAATATGAAATCCTGAAGCAGATCGGCAAGGGCGGCATGTCTGTTGTTTATCTTGCAATGGATACGCATTTAAATAAGCAGTGGGCGGTTAAAGAAGTACAAAAGACCGCCAACGGCAAAAACAATGAAGTGATTGTAAATAGTTTCCTTACGGAAGCCAACCTAATGAAAAGGCTGGATCATCCCGCTCTGCCGCGAATTGTGGATATTATAGATAACGGCCAAACCATTTATGTAGTGATGGATTACATTGAGGGTGAATCCCTTGACAAGGTTCTTGAAGAATACGGGGCGCAGCCGGAAGACACGGTTTTTAAGTGGGCTATTCAGATCTGTGACACGCTGAATTATCTCCATTCCCAAAAGCCGCCAATCATCTACAGGGATATGAAGCCTGCAAATGTTATGCTAAAATCTGATGGCAATATAAAAATCATCGATTTTGGTATTGCAAGGGAGTATAAAGGTACCAGCCTTTCCGATACGACGGTTTTGGGTACAAGAGGATATGCTTCTCCGGAACATTACGGCACAAGCGAAACGGATGCCAGATCAGATATCTATACTCTTGGTATGACGATGCATCACCTCGTAACCGGTATTGATCCGAGAACTCCCGGTTATGTTTATGTGCCGGTAAGGCAGTGGAACCCGGAACTTTCGGAAGGTATTGAAGAGATCATCAATAAATGCACGCAGATCGATCCTGCAAACAGGTATCAGAACTGTAATGAATTAATGTACGATCTGCAGCATCCTGATCAGGTTGGAAAAGGCATCCGCAATAAAAAGAAAAAACGCTTGGCGTTTTTTACGGTTTGCGCTTCCCTTGCGGTAGTATTTGCTGTCTTGGGAACTTTGTTCTATTTCCTTATGGTTAATGCAAATCAAAACAATTACAGTCTAAAGGTTAATGACACTTCTACGGTGGAGGATTGCCTGGAGGCGATGGCGATTGACGGAATGGGCGGAACAATAGATGCTTATAACCGGCTGGTTTCTATTTGTGAAAAAGAGCAAAACATTTCTTTAGATACATTGACCTCCTTGGAAAACAATATGAATGTAAACCAGGCCGAACTCAGTGCAGATCCGGGATTCCCTGATTTGATCTATGATATCGGCTTTATCACGTTTTACTATTATGAGGCGTCCGCGGGAGAAGATGTAGATCATTCTGTAAGAGTAAGAGCAGTGAAAGCAGAACCCTATTTTGATCAGTATTTAAATTTGAATGAAGACGGCGGATTCACAATGGATTCTACCACCCTTGAATTGGCGGAAAACTACAGCATTATTTGCCATTTCTATACGGAATATGTCAACAGCAGTGCAAGCGGCGGTTTAGTGAAAGAACCGGATCAGGAATCATTCAACAACTATATGGAATCCGCTTCAAAATGTATTGATTTTCTATCCGGTTACCAGAATGAGGAAAAAACAAGCGATTCCATCAAATTGGAAGCGTTCTCCATTTTCGCGGATTATATAAATACTTATGCAAGCACGATGGCTGCCAATGGCGTGGAACCAAGCACGGTTCTTGCGCTCTTAGATCAGATTTACAATGAATGTAAAGATATGAAAGTAGCAACACCGGAAAACCAGGAACGGCTTGAAAGACTCAAACAGGTCAGCGGTGATGCGGAAAACAATTATCAAACCGTTGTTATACGCGCTTATAATAACGCCGGTTATGATATGACTGCATACGAGGAAAGGAGTTGAGTTTATGGAAAATTTTGCTCCTGTTTTCAGAATTGTTTCTATCGTATGTTTTTCGATTGCAGGCGTTTCACTTCTTCTTGCGCTGTTTTTATTCTTTAAATTTAAGATCATTTCCGTTATAGGCGATCTTACCGGTAAAACGGCAAAAAAATCGATAGAAAAAATGCGCGAAGAAAATGAAAAAAGCGGTGTTCGGCCGCACGGACCGACTCCTTTGGCAAAAGAAAGAGGTCCAATAACAAAACCGATTGAAGATTATAAACTCGGCGAAGGAGCAAATGCAACTGCACCAATCGCAAATGCCGGCCAATATTCGCCGCCTGATAATAAAAACGGTTTTTATGCCCACGGAACTGCACCTATGCCGGAAAATCGGAATGATTCTGTTGCTCCGAACAGTGTAAATGCGCCGTTTGATCAGCCATATGTTCCCGGTACTGCGCCGATTACTCGGCCAGATGTGAATTTTGGTAATTACCAAAATCCACAGCAACCTGCCGGCAGTGCCACAACGCCGTTGAATCAGCCGCTTGGCAATGAAACAACGATGCTGAATGAGGGCACACAGGTGCTTCAAGATAAAGAAGTTCAAAAGAAGATCAAAACTAAAAAAGTAGATATGCATCTGATTCAAAATATTGTGCTGGTGCATACAGATGAGTATATTTAACCGCATTGCGGTTTAAAGGAGGATATATAAATATGAATGTGAAAAAGAAACCCTCAAAAAGGATTCTTGCAGCGTTTCTTGCTCTGCTTATGATCCTCACGATGGGACAGACCGGAATGATCGGCGCTTTTGCTGCTGAACAGGGCTATACAGTTACTGTTACAAACAGTGAAACCAGCGATCCGGTTGAAGGCGCAACGCTTACGGTTATATCTGCAAAGGATGTAACCAATTTTGATGTTGTAAAAGCAGATGAAACATTTACAGATGATGATAATGACGGAGATATCGAGATCGCCGCGATTGCCGAATATCTTGAATCTAATCCGGATGCTGAGATCAGTTTTTCCTTTACGGTTTCGGCGAAAGATTATCAGACTTCTGATACACAGTTCATCTACGTCAGAAGCGAAAATCTTGAAGACGGATTCTCTGTTGCGCTTAAGCAAAATCCAACTGTAACAGTAAATGTTGCTGATGAGGATGCCGCCAATATTTCCGCTTATCTGCTGGCAGATAAAGATGATAAAGAGGGCACCGAGATCAATATTTCGGATGATACTGCAGATTTTGTTCCTGTAGGTTCATTTGTAAAATTTGAGATTCAGGATAAGTCAAATTATATAACTGAAATCACTGCCACGAACGGCGGAGAAAAAGCCGAGCCGGTAATCAGTGAAGAAATTACATATGTTTATGAAATAACTGATGATTTTGTGCTCGATGTTGAGTATACCGCAGAGACATATACGCTGAGTGTTACTTATCATGACGCAGAAGGAACGGTTACAGCGGATGACAGCGTTTCTGGTACGCTTCCGGGGGAAGTTACAGTGTCTAAATCTGAGACTCAAACCGTTTTTACAATAACACCAAATTCACAATATAAAATATCAGGTATATTTTTTAATGATGCTAATAAAGAAAATAATTTAGCACCAACAAATGCTGAAGACCGTGAGAAATCTTATTCGTTCTCAGTTGATAACACTTCTATAGCCGCCGGCAGCAGCAATACACTTGATATTACTTTTGAATTAAGAACATTTACAATAACAGTATCCCAAGTAGTGGAGGGCAGAGGAACCGTAACTGTTTGTGATGAAAATGGAAATATTGAACCTTCCGCGAATAATCCACAAAGTTATGAAGTTTTGTCCGGTACTACTATCACGCTTAACTTTGAAGGGAAAGAGGATTATAAACTTGTTAATTTATCGAGTAATGATCCAAATAAACAGCAACTTTTTTCTGAAGTTGTAGAAAACACTTATACGTTTAGCGTTGATAAAGACATTGCTTTTACTGTTGATTTTAATAAGATAGATTCAGAATTATTGGTTGGTGTTCCTCTTGACAGTATATTTGATGTTCAAGGTGCAAAATTAATAGATGGCGTTTATTATTCATCAGAGAGCAGTGTAACGATTACTCCTAAAAAAACAATTATCTATAATGGGGAAACAATTTTAGAAAATGTAAGTAGGGCAGATCTGTTCTTTGATGGAGAATTCCATGAAGCAAAACTTGGGCTAATTAAACATCCAATTACAATTGATAAAGACACAACAATAACTCCTTTGCAAATTTACAGCGGTAATTGGTTCAGTTGTGACAGCGATGCTGTTATGAAAATTGTGTTTGATACCACAGCCCCTGTAATTGGTGAAATTAATGGTCTTCCTGGCGAAGATGAATATGTAAATACCAATAGAACTGTTTCCTTTACCGTAACGGATGAATTATCAGGTGTTGATTCTGTTCAAGTTACAAATGATTATAATCCTGATGAAAAAGTTACTTGCAGTCCCAATAATGAAGGTGTATACGAATTCACCGTTCCAGTAAGAACTGATTATACCGGCTCCGTTACATACACAGTAACTGCAACGGATAATGTTGGTAAATTTTCAAAAAAAGAATTTACAGTTCAAAATGATACAGAATCGCCGATTTTGAGCGAAAATGAAGAAAACCAGCCTCCGATCTTGTTCAAAAATAATGACGGCGATTTCTTCCATCATTTGCTGAATGCTATTAGTTTCGGCAAATTGGGAACAGAAAAAACAACGATTGATTTTGCTGTCAGCGATGGCAACGGTGTAGGTTTTGGTGGCAGTTCCTATGTTGAGGTTATGTTTGTTCCTGTTGGAAAAAAGGTCGGATCTGATGGCAATATAATCAAAACTTCTGTAAATGGGAGCAACTCAGTTTCCATTACCGCGGATGATTTAAAAGGAACATTTAAAGGTACGATCTATTATAAATTAACAGACGATCTTGGCAATCCTACTTCTGAGTGGCAGATGATTACGTCTGCAAATTCCAATATTCTGTCAGAAGATGCCAGCGGTAATGACATAAGCATTGTTATGATCGAAAACATTAAGCCTACTATTACAATCACACCGTCATCTATATCCGACGAAAGCTATGTCAATAGTGAAAATAAAACGATATATAACGGAGACGCCTCTTTTACGGTCAATATGAATGACCAAAATTCAGGCCTTTATAGTTATGCGGTAACCATAAACGGCAAGGCTCAAAATGATAAAGAAGAGCCGGAGTTGTTTCCTTCAGAGGAAAAGATTCAGGATGAAGGTAAACCGGTTTATGAGAAAACCGTTTCACTCACTACGGAAAATTTAACCGCTAATGAAGATGGCAGTTTTGTTGTTGAAGTAACCGTAATAGATAATTCAGGCAATGTAAACGAGGAAACTTGTACCGTTTATAAAGATACAACGGCTCCTGTTATCACCAAGTTTAAATTCAATACAGAAGACGGAAATGTTTATGAAGGTGCTGCAGTAGAGGTTACTGACTACGGTTTCTATTTTAAAAAGAATGTGGAAGTAACTATTTCTGCAAATGATCCAGAAGTGTCTAATGAAAGAACTTCTGGAGTTCAATCCATAACTTATAAGATAGATGGAATTGATGCTAAAGGGAACTCTTATACTAATGAAGAAACAGTGAATGTGCAAGATGCCACCACTTCTTTCAGTATCGAGGTAGCCAAAGGTTTTAAAGGTCAAATATATGCTTTTGCTACAGATAATGTAAATAATTCAGGTTCCTATGTGCACCCCGATGGTACTGTTGTTGAATCACTGGATAAACACAGCGAGTCTTCATCAATCGTAATTACTGCGCCGCAGCCGATAGGCACGCAAAACACAAATTACAGTTATTATTATGATCTGAATCAGGAAGCAGTTGCAGATATGGAACTTTCTTATCCGGACAGCACCGTTCAGGTTCCGCTCTATAACAGTGATCCAACCTTTGATGTAACGGTTTCTGATTCTTATTCCGGTATCCGCAATGTGAAATGGACCGTTATTGAAGGCGGCGCATCAACATCAAAAGAGATATCCGTTGATAATACAGGACAGATTACAAATAACACGGATGCGCAATGGTCCATCCCAAATGGCACAATGGATGCAAATCTTGTTACACAACTCACTGGTTCCGTTCCAGTAACCGGCAATTACAACGATATGGTTCTTGTTGTGGAACTTACAGACCGTGCGGGTAATGTAAGTTATGACTACTATACATTTGGTATAGATAAGACGGCGCCTGTTATCTCTGTATCTTATAATAACAACAATGCCGATCAGCGTTCCGGCAATACCTATTTTGACGCGGACAGAACTGCAACGATCGTAATTGAGGAGCGCAATTTCAATGCTGAAAATGTAGTGGTTAATGTAACAAAAGACGGCAAAACATATCCTGTATCTCTTTCGTGGCGCAATGAAAACGGCACTGAGCATAACGGAGATGATACTCGTCATATAACTACCATTACCTATGATTCAGACGGTGATTACACTTTCTCAGTATCTTATACGGACAGAGCACAAAACAGAAATAACGGCGTTAATTATGGTAACTCAGTCGCTCCAACTGCATTTACAGTTGATAAGACGGCGCCTGTTATCTCTGTGACATACAACAACAATAACGCACAGAATGGTCATTATTTCCGTTCTGATAGAACTGCCACTATTGTGATTACAGAGCATAACTTTGATGTAAACAGAGTTGTGTTTACGCGTACAGCCTCGCTCAACGGCAGCAATATAACGATTCCGTCCGTAAGTTGGAACAACAACGGTGATGTTCATACCGCTACCATTCATTACACTGCTGACGGCGATTATACATTCAATATCGCTATGGATGATATGGCCGGCAATACGAACAATGGCGTTGATTATGGCGCGTCTGTTGCAGCAAATTCATTTACTGTTGATAAAACCATAAATGTTCCTGTTATTACATTTAGTGATAAGGAAAACGGCGGGGCAGCAGATGACGAAGATAAAAGATCGTTCAATGATATTGTAAGGCCGATTATTACCGTGAATGATGTGAATTACGGCAGTGTAAATGTAGAACTTTCAAGAATTGTTAGAAATGGTACACAAGGTGATCTTCAATCATTATTGGCAATTCCAAACGGAAACGGCACATTTACCAGTGAGAATTTCCCGGAAAAAATTGAAAACGACGGTATTTACAGTTTTTCCGTTACCTTAACGGATCTGGCAGGCAATACGCAAACTGCGGATGAAGTGTTTACGGTTAACCGGTTCGGTTCCGTATATGTATTCAATGATGTTCTGAATGCTGCCATTGAGAATAATTACAATCAGTCCATATCCGGAAATGTTGTGATCACGGAGTATAATGCAGATCCGATCAGCAAGGAAATGATCCAGGTTACCAGAGACGGTTCTCCGGTTTCCCTTGATGATAACGTAAGTTCAAAAACGGGGAATACCCGTGCGGAAGACGGTTGGTATCAAAATACCTACACAATACCGCAATCGGCCTTTGCAGCAGACGGTATTTACAATATCTATATTTCCTCTGTTGATAATTCCGGCAATACACCGGAAATGTCTGGTGAAAACATTTATTATGGCGAAAATAAATTAGAAGGCAAAGACGCGTCATTTATCATTGATGCCACTAAGCCCCAGATTGTGAATGTTTATTCGGACGAGGTTGAACTCAGCGGCGATCAGGCAATTATTAATGCCGAATCACTCATTTTAAAATATGAGATCAGCGATAATATAGCCATTGATACGATCGAAGTGCATAAAGGCATAAATGATCCGGATCCCCAGAAGATTGTGATGGATAAAGTTATTGAGGACTCGCAGGCTACTACGAGCGCGGACGCCGAAAACCGCAATTACACTTCTTATATTGGTGACATAAAGGTTGAAAACGGCTTTAACGAAGACGAGATTTACTTTGTGATCACCGATAAAGCAGGAAATGTTATCAATACTTCATCCGAGAATACAGATGAAAATACAGCTTACGATTTAGGAACATTTAAATTTTTGAATAACATTACGGTTGATACCAATCCGTTTGTGCTTTGGTTTGCAAACAAGCCCTTATTCTGGGGCAGTATAGGCGCTTTGGCGGCTATACTTATTGGCGTATTTCTTATTATCTTCTTTAAGAAACGTAAGAAGAATGATGATGAAGAAAAGGCTGAAAGTTAAAACACAATAATATTTTGACCCGGCACGGCATATGCCGTGCCGGGGATTGAAGTCAGAAATATATGCTTTTGCCGAAAAACACATATTTATGATTTTAATCCTCACGGAGAATGAAAAATGAACGAATTAATTCGAAGCAATAAAATAACGGAAATGCAGTTTTCCCAGAATCCGGGATATATTTTAAGTGATAATAGTTTGTTTTCACTTACGGATTTCAAAGTGCTGAAAAATAAAGAGAAAACCGGCGGTTTTATAAAATGCGCCAAAGCAATGTTCAACGGCAGAGTAAGTCTTGTATATTTTATCGGCGATCATAAAAATTTAAGCAACATTTTGCTTTCCGTTGATCCTGAATCTTTTACTTTGATTTTAAGAAATCTTTTTGAAGTGCTCCTTGAAATAAAGGCCATAGGATTTTTATCCTATCAGAATGTGGACATCTCCACAGATAAAATTTTTATAGATCAAAAAACACTGGGTGTATCGCTGATCTATCTTCCGTTAACTTCCAATTCCGTTGGAGAAGAAGTGTTTCTAAATGAACTTCGTACTCAATTGTTGCAGATCATTTCGTCAACGCCTGTTCTTTCATCAGATAAGATCAGCAAGATCTCTATGTACTTGTCTAATGCCTCTTTAACCATCGAGGAGTTGCATAGAAAAATATCTTCTGAATGTTCCGGCGGTTCTGTAAGACGTGCAGGAATCCAACCACTGCTGAATGTGGTATCGGTAAATTCAAAAAATACTTGCGAATTCAATATTAACAAACCGGAATTTATTTTAGGCAGAGTGGCTTCTAAAGTTGATGCTGTTGTTCCGGAAAATCCGGCAATCAGCAGTGCACACTGTAAATTTATTTTCAGAAACGGTGAATATTTTGTTCAGGATCTTAAAAGTTCAAACGGCAGTTTCCTGAATTCAAAACGACTTGTGGCAGAAGAATTGTATTCGGTGAAAAATGGGGACAGACTCCGCCTTGCTAATGAGGACTTTTTGATCAGAATTCAGGGAGGTAAGTGATTATGAAAAAACCGGTCGTGGTTTTGGCAGATACGGATATAAAGATCATTACCCCCTTGGAACTGCGCTTTTTGGAAGAATATGATGACAAGATTGATCTTCAGATCATAACAGACAGAGAATACTTTGACGAATATTTTTCAACTCCGAAAAATGTGGATGTTTTGGTTGCGGATGAAGCTCTTTATTCAAGTGAACTTCAAAAACAGAATATTCCCAAAATGTTTGTGCTTACAGAAGAGGTCGGTCCGGATAAAACAAGCGATCTTATTGCAGAAAGAATACAAAAATATTCAAGTATAAAAGAGATCTTTAATCGGATCGTATCTCTTAGTTCATCCGTGTTTGGTTCAAGTTTTGATCCCGTAAAAAACACACAGGTATTATTGTTTTATTCCGCAGGCGGAGGCGCCGGCAAAACAACGCTTGCTTTGGGTGTTTCCTATTGTCTTACTCAAAATCTAAAAAAAGTTCTTTACATCAATGCGGAAAGAATCAATTCTTATCAGTACCTGTTAAACAGCGTGATTCCCATTTCCAGTAATGCTTATTCCTCGTTTTATCACAGTTCGCCTGATATTTATGCTCGTATTAAGCCGGTATTAAGAAATGAGCATTTTGATTATCTGCCTCCGTTTGGCGCGTCGCTTTCTTCTCTCGGCATAAATTTCAGTATATATAAAAATATCGTGGAATCCGTGAAAAAAACGAATGAATACGATTATATAGTAGTCGATACGGACACGGTCTTTGATAATGATAAAGCATCAATGATTTCAGTCGCCGATAAGGTTTTTATCATTTGCGAACAAAATAGAAAATCACTTTGCGCAACAAATATGTTATTAAAAAACATTAGCTACAGTGATAAAGAAAAGTTTATTTTTCTCTGTAATAAATATAATAAAAGTCAGGAAAACTATTTGGTTTCAACACAGGAAAAAGCAAACTTTGCCGTAAATGAATACATCAAAACAATCAAGGATATAGATTCAAAAAAGCTTGCCGAAATTTGTGCAGAACCGGAAATACAGAAAGTAGCTTATATGATCATATAGGAGATATATATGGAACAAAATAAAGCAGTAGTGATTTTCAGAATACATAAAAGGAATTTTGAAACCGATTTGGAAGTGCCGCTTGATATTTCGGCAAATGATCTGGTGCTTGCTCTGAATACGGCATATGATCTCGGCATTGATACATCCAATATTCAGAATTGTTATTTGAAAGCGGAAAGACCTATTGTGTTGCTGAAAGGCAATAAACTGCTTGCTGATTTTGGTGTAAGAAACGGAACGGTCATCAATTTTACTGAATGAGGAAGAAACTATGGATTATGGTTATGTTGTAAAAATATCAAATAAAAAGATATACAGGGAAATTCAGCTTCAAAATGACCTTAAAATGCTTCGAATCGGTATAGGTACTGAATGTGACGTAAGGTTTTATAAGGAATTATTTTTTGAAAAATTCTGCCTTACACTCAGTAATGAAAACGGCGCTTGGCAGATCATGTGCTCCGATAATATTTATATCGATGCAGGCGATGTAAGAAAACTGGTAACAAAGAAGCTTACACACGGTGATTCGTTTAAAGTGAGATATCAAAACGGTGAAACAGAGTTGTTCAAAGTGGAGTTTCTTATAGATTTTGATAACGCTGCAAAAAAGTATGACCGTGTAATCGATATTTCAAATTTAAACTGCATAACGATAGGAAGTTCTTCTGTTTCCAATATTGTATTAAACAGCCCATATACAAACAATGACCGTATCGAGTTAAGAAGAAATGGGTCTGATTATCAGTTAAGGATTCTTTCATCTGCATGCGGTGTATATCATAACGGCGCCAGGGCAGCAAATAATGAAATCATTAAAAACGGAGATTTCTTTTCTGTTGCCGAGTTTAGTTTCTATTTAAAAAATAGAAGGCTTATGACAGATACTAACGTAAATGTTAACGGCCTAACCTATTATGATGAGCAGCAGAAAAATGATTACCCAAAATTCAACCGAAATACAAGAGTTAAATTTGTTGTTGATGATGAAAAAATTCAGGTGTTAGACCCGCCTGCAAAACCACAGAAGCCAAAAAACAATATATTGTCAAGGTTATTACCGTCATTAATAATGGTAGTAGCCGGGCTTGCTATGGCCGCATTTTCTCCCTTCATGCTTGTCTCAAGTGGAATCGGTGTTGTTACAGCTGTTATCAGCCTGATTCAAGGCAAAAAAGATTTTAAAACAAATTCAAAAGAAAGAATCGAAAAATACAATAAATATATAGAAAATAAAAAAGCGGAAATAGAAAAAGACCGTAACGATGAAAAAGAAGTTCTTGAGAAAATTTATAATGACGAAAATACCCTCATGAACCGGTTCTTTAGTTTTTCTGGCGACCTGTTTGACAGAATGCCAGAAGATGAGGATTTCCTTTGCGTTAGGCTTGGAACAGGTGATGTTAAAGCAAAAAAAGAAATTGATTATAAAAAGCAGGAAAAACTGGAAGTTGAAGATGATTTACAGATTATTCCGGAAAATCTGTCCAAAGAATACGAGTATATCCATTTAGCACCGATCGTTTGCAATTTCAAAGATTCAAATGCTATAGGAATCATAGGACTGGATCAGTATCGTTTTGAACTTATGAAAACTATCATTATTGATTTATGCGCCCGCCAGTTTCCTGCTGACCTAAATCTTTTCTTTGTATGTGAAGAACAGCATAGAAATAAGATTCACTGGCTTCGGATGCTGCCGCATGTCTATAATGAAGACCTTGGCATAAGAAACATTGTTACGGACAGCGAAAGTAAAAATGTTCTGTTTGAATATCTTTATAAAGAACTGACCGCCAGAGAACAGAATAAAAAATATGATAAAAACATTATTGTTTTTCTGTTTGATGAATACGGATTTAAAAATCACCCAATCTCTAAATTCACTGAAAACGCAAAAGAACTTGGCGTAACATTTGTTTACTTTGGTAATAAAAAGACAGATATAGGTCTTAACTGCGATTACCTTATTGATATCCAAAATGAAAATACGGCATCTCTGATTGATACATCCGATGCAAATAATACATCTGAATTTCATTATGTGTCTGTTCCGGACAACCAGGCAGCAGCCGTAGTGGATCTTCTTGCACCTGTTTATACTGAGGAAATATCTCTTGAGGGAACACTTGTTAAAAATATTTCCCTGTTTAGACTTCTTAATATTATTGCTGTTGATGATATCGATCTTGCTGCAAACTGGAGCAAATCTCAGGTATTCAAATCCATGTCCGCACCGATCGGTGTTTCCAAAAGCGGTGTGGTCAGCCTTGACCTTCATGATAAAGCACACGGACCCCATGGACTTGTTGCCGGAACAACCGGTTCCGGTAAATCGGAAATACTCCAAACATATGTACTGAGCATGGCGCTGCTTTTTCATCCATACGAGGTCAGTTTTGTGATCATTGACTTCAAAGGCGGCGGAATGGTAAATCAGTTTAAAGATCTTCCGCATCTTGTTGGTGCTATAACAAATATAGACGGTAAAGAAATAGATCGTTCTCTGAAATCTATAAAAGCGGAGCTTAAAAAAAGGCAAAGGCTTTTTGCTGAGGCGGAAGTCAATCATATTGATAAGTACATAAAAAAATACAAAGCAGGAGAAGTTTCAGAACCGTTGCCGCATTTGATTTTGATCGTGGATGAGTTTGCAGAATTGAAAGCAGAACAGCCGGAGTTTATGAAAGAACTTATTTCTGCAGCACGTATCGGTCGAAGTCTTGGCGTTCATCTCATACTCGCAACACAAAAGCCGTCCGGTCAGGTCGATGACCAGATCTGGTCAAACTCAAGATTCAAACTCTGCCTTAAAGTACAGGATCAGCAAGATAGTAATGAAGTCCTGAAATCTCCTCTTGCTGCGGAGATCAAAGAACCCGGACGAGCATATCTTCAGGTCGGTAATAACGAGATATTTGAACTTTTCCAGTCCGCTTACAGCGGCGCCCCGGAAAAGGCCGATAACAGTAATGTAAAAGAATTTTCAATCTACAGTCTCACTGATTCAGGGCGCAGGATTCCGGTATATCAGCAAAAGAAAAAGAAAAACGGAGAAAAAAGCGCCACTCAGTTGGAAGCTCTTGTTAAGTATGTTCACGATTATACAGAAAAGGCGCATATTAAAAAATTGCCCGATATCTGTCTGCCACCGCTACCTGAAGTAATCAACTACAGCAGTGAAGGTGCAGGCGAATTAACGGTTCCGATCGGTATTTATGATGATCCGGATAATCAGATACAGTCGGTTTACGGCGTAAATGTTTTCTCAGATAATACCATGATCATTGGTTCATCGCAAAGCGGCAAAACCAATCTGCTTCAGCTCCTTATTCGCGGTATTGCGGATCACTATACCCCTCAGGATGTTAATATCTATATTATAGATTTTGCATCCATGGTTCTTAAAAATTTTGAATCGCTTAATTTTGTCGGCGGCGTTGTCTGCTCCAATGAGGATGAAAAATTAAAAAATCTTTTCAAACTTATTACAGAACAGATCGAGATCAGAAAGCAAAAACTTCTTGAAAAAGGCGTCAGCAATTATCTGTCCTATAAAGAGGCCGGTTATACGGATATTCCCCAGATCGTTCTGATCATTGATAACCTTACCGCGTTGAATGAACTTTATCTTCAGGATAATGATGTGCTCCTCACCATTTGCCGTGAGGGTATTGCCGTAGGTGTCAGCGTCGTCGTTGCCAATTCGCAAACATCCGGCATTGGATATAAATATATGTCTAATTTTGCTGCGAAAATTGCGCTTTTCTGCAATGACAGCAGTGAATACAGTTCTGTGTTTGATTATTGCAGAATGTCAATCCCTGCTGTGGCAGGCCGCTGTATTATAGAAAAAGATAAGCAGCATTATGAGTGTCAGACGTTTCTTGCATTTGAGGGTGAAAAAGAATTTGAGCGTGTAGAACAAATGCGTCAGTTTATAGAATCCTCAAACGCAAAGAATGAGCGATCCAAAGCAAAGATTATCCCCCTTATTCCAGATCTTCTTACAAGAGAATTCGTGGAAAGTCAATATTCTTATTATTTGAACGAAAGATTCTCGTTTATTCTCGGACTGAATTATTCTACGGTTTCTCCTGTCGTTTTCAATTTGTCACAAATAGGCATGTTTGCAGTAACCGGAAGACAAGGGATGGGTAAAAATAGTTTTGTTCATTATATGCTCAACGTAATGAATGATAAGTATTCAAATGAGGTTCAAGCCTATGTTTTTGATAATGTCAGCAGAAGACTTCAGGATACGAAAGATTTGTCCATTGTTAAAACATATTCTATTCTGCCTGATGACGCTAAGAAAGCAACAGCCAGTATTCATGAACAGTTAAAGTCAAGATATGAAGAATTAATGAACGGCAATTCGGAGATTCTCGATACTTCTCCCTTGCTTTTGCTTGTCCTCAATAGCAGAGATGCCATAGAAGCAATCAGCGAAGATGCATCGGCGCTTGAACAATTAAAGGATATCGTAGGAAGATATAAAAATTTGAATGTTTGCGTTGTTGTGGGTGAATTTGAAAATAAAAATATTTCCTATTCGTCACCGGAACTTGTCAAATTTATTCGCGATAATAAAAAGTTCCTGTATTTTGACGATATTGCAAATATGAAGATCATCGATTTTCCGCTTGCAACTATGCGTGCATTCAAAAAGCCTGTGTCTACTGGCGATTGCTACTATATTGACGATAATGAATGTAAGAAGGTAAAGAGTACAATTGTGCGCTTAAATGTTACTAAGTAATTTTGACATAATATAATTGGAGATAATTATGGATTTGAATATTAAAGAGCTTGAGAAACAAATTGAAATGTATCAAAAAAAAGTAAAAAAACTAAATGAAGAAAATCGTGAAATAAATAAAAATATAGATAAATGCAATGATGCTTATAATCAAGTTTCTAAAAAAATTGAAAATACTGAAAGTGTTTACAACAAAAGACTTAGTGAAATAAAATCCGTTATGTCAAAATTACCTTTAGGTTCGATATTTGGCGATTCTTACTATAATAAATTAAAAAATATATTATTTGGTAAAAATACCGATAATGCTTTAGCCGATTTACGAAATACACAGAAAGAAATAAAAAGAAAACTCGATAATTTTGATGAAAAAATAATTAATAATAACAATAAAATTTCTGTTTATAATTCTAAAATCAATGATTTAAAAATCATGATTTCAAGATATGAAGAAGGTGCTTAAATTGTCTGAAATAAATATAAAATACGAGGAATTATTTAATCTTTCTGATAAAATCGGTTCAATTCATCAAGATTTTAGTAATACTTTAGTAGAAAATGATAATAACGGTAAAGCCGCTTATTATGATGAGAGTGTAAGGCAATTATTAGACTTAAATTCAACTTATGGGGCTGCTGAAGAGTTTTCAGATTCAATACCGAAAACTTTAGAAACTTTGATCAAAAATACATCAGCTTTTTTTAGAAATATTGCTGAAGAGGAGAAAGAAAAAGATACAAGAATTGCAAACAAAATAAGAAGGTGATTTTTATGGCTAACGATAAATTTTATGATGTATCTACTGGAACAAGTGGGCAGTCAAGTAAAATGTTTGTTTCACCTAGTGGATACGAATTAGCAAAGAAACAAGTTGATAAGTGTTGCAAATCTTGTGATGAATTATTAACAGAATTTTTCAAACTTTTGAATGAAACCAAAACTAATGCAATAATATCAGGTGAAACAGCTGATGCATTAGAAGAATTTATCAAGTACGTAAGTTTGGCAAATGGTTTAGCAAGCGAAATATCGAAACAATATGTTAATCTAGTCGATATGTTTATTAATAAACTTGATAATGATGATGATTTTTTGTATAAAAAAGACTCAGAGAAAGATTATACGGATTACGCCTATGAAAAGTTTCAGGAAGTTACAATACATAGAAATGAAACTGGAGATTGGTGGAAAGACCACTGGAATGATGCTGGAAGATGGTTTATTCAAGATGTTTTAGGAATATATTTTTTAGATGATTACGATGCAAATATGTATATCACTGAAGAAGCAATGAAAGAACTTGCTAAAACTGAATCAAAACGCTTGGAAGACATTTTTTCATTTGTAAGAGCTGATGACGAGCTTTTTGCGAATAGGTTTGATCAACTTCTAGAAGTGGAAATGAATTACAGAAATTTAATCAAAGGTCTTATTGATGTGGTAGCTGACAAAAATACATTTACGGCTGTTAACATTGATTTGAAACTTTCAGATTTATATAATTCTGCTATTGAGTCTTTGTCAACAGTTGTTTCTGTAACTAATTATGATGATGAAACAATAAAAAATTTTGTTGATAGTAATTGGTCAGCAATGTATTTTTCAGATATTTTGAAAGCAATTACAAATTATCTTTCTGATTTAGGTACAATGGAAACAGTACAAATGGTAATATATAATGCTTTCGGAATTACCAAAGATTCTGTTGAATATGGAAATTATGAAAAAGCCATAATAAAAAATCAGTTGCTTGAAACATTAGATGATATGGCACAAAATTATAAATATTCGTCAAGCGATGAACAAAAAATAATATCAACGTTCAAAGAATATATAGACTTAATAAAAGAAAAAGGAAACTCTTGGTATGAATATCTTGATGAAAGAACAAAAGAAGCAAAAGAGTTAAAAGATTTTATAGATTCTTGCGGCGGTGCATCTGAAATTCTTAAATATGGTGACGAAGCACTGGAATACTTTTATAGACTTTTTGTTGATTACGATAAGAGTGTCCAAATAATTGATTCTTATATGAAAAATTGTGATTTCGGTGGAACTACAAAAGAATGTTTAGATGAAATAAGATCACTTTTTAACAAAGAATTAGATGCTTGGATAGGTGAAGCTGTTCAAAAATTAGGAATCAAAGGGATAGATATAGCCGTTTCTGAACTTGAAAATTGTGTTCCTGTTTTGAATGTAATTGGAAAAATTCGGGATGGTATCGATACTTTTGGTGAAATAACGGGATCAGGTACTAGAGCTAAAAGTATGCTGAATGCTCTTGTCCTTTCTGATGTTTTCTATGATAGTGAAAATGCTTATACTAACGCGTTGGAAAAAGTTAAAAAACTTGATGCGGATGACAAAGGATACGACCAAGCAATAACAGACCTACAAAACTGTTTTGATTTTTGTAAACAGTCACTAATGAACCTGCTTAAAGAAATGGCTGCATCAGTTCAAGGAACTAAAAAAGCCTATTATCAGTATTGTTTAACTATTGCTTCAAATGCATCTATGTCTGATGATGCCCCTTTGGAAATACCTTCATATGAAACATATATGAAAACCACTTGATTTACCTAGCGTGAATTTAAAATGTTTATCATAAAATATTTGATAATAATAAAGTTAATTTAAGCACTATATATGGTTATTCTATATAAAATACTGATTAAATAATAATTCTTCATATTATGGTGGCTAAATAAAAATATTATAATTTTGAATAATTTAGTTTTTCTTTTCTTCTTTTAAATTTTGACATCATAATGAATTTACTTTTGGAGACAATTACAATTCAATAATTTAAAAGTTTTTTATAGAATAAGTTTATTTATGAATAAATTAAATATATATGTGTTTAATATTATGATTTCAATTTTTATTGAATAAGATAAAAATATAGATAGGTCATTAGATACTTGAAGATGATATTAAATTAGCTTTTTCTATTAATTGGAAAATGTTTATAACTACACAATAAATAGTTTTTATAAATTTTAAGAATACATATTAAAGTTATTTAATTCAAAAATGCAATTAAATAATAGCGATGCAGTAAATCATTAATTTTGGATGTGGTAATGTGACTGAAGAACTTATAAAAATAGAAATAATTAAATGCGAAAAAGAAATTAATTTACATAAAATGCAAATTAATGATTTAAATACGAAAATCGACGAATTAGAAAGAGGCTATAATAAAATTAATGGTAAGTATAATGAATTTTATGAAAGCAACAATAATAAATTAGAAAAGCTTAATAAAGTTCTTATTGAAAGTAATAATGTTCCCATTTCCAAAAACATTTATGAAAAATTCAAGCAATTATATTCCGGCAAGGATTTTTATGCTGCTCAACAGGGGTTTGTCCAATCAATGGATAAAATAAAAAGAAAGCTTGTAGAGTTATATAATGAAATCGATAATCAAAAGAGCGAAATAAAAATACAAGAAAATCATCTAGCCTATTTAAAGCAGCAATACTTAATTGAAATGGAAAAGGGGGAAATTTAGAATTTGAAAAAAGATTTTTCTAAAACTAGCGAAAATCATTTAATAAAAATTATTAAATCTTTAGAGCCGACTAATTATTTTCAAAAAGTTGGAGATTGGTTTGGAGATGTTGGACTTACTATTAGCGGTTGGTTTGGGAATCTGAATGTTGAAGAATATTTGAATAATATTGATGAGTATCATAAAAAAGTATTAGACAAAAACAATACTACAGTTAGACAATTGAAACAAATTTTTTCTATTGTACGTAATGATGATGAAAATTATGGACAGAAAATTCAAGCTGAAATTCAAAATACATTATGCTCACCCCTTAATAAATATATTTTTGAATTAAGTGAAATAGTTAATCCAAGTAATGGTTTATTTAATTTATATACAATTAATCAACGATTATCATCTATATCTGCTATTTTAGAAGAGAACATAAAAAAGATTATAAATCCTTCGTACATAAATGATGACGATGAACATTATGGGGGTTATCAAGGATCCTGTTTAGATAGATGGGTGGAGAACAAGAATAGTGACAGGGCTATGTTTAGGAAAATAATAAAAAAATATTTTCCAAAATATAATGATAAAAAAATTCGTGGTTTGCTTGATGAAATGAATAACGAGGGCTGTAATTATATGGCTTGGGTTAATACTATATTTGGTCAATATATAGGAAAAGAGAAGAAATTTGAGGAAGTATTCGGCTTTTCAATGTATGACGAAAATGGATATCCAAATTGGGATTTAGTGATGTTGGATTTTTATTGTTCGCAGGGAGAAGTAGATGGAAAAATATATGGCTTGACTAAAAAAACTAGCGAAAAACGTTGGGAAAATTATTTGAAATCAAAAGACATTAGTTGTGATGTAGTTAATATAGATGTTAACGTGGATACATTTGAAGAATTATCACTTGAAGGTGAAATAGTAGTTGCAATAAGTCCACTAAGATTGCGAGATTCTGAAGGTAATCTCGTTGATACTAGAAATGCAGGACACGCAATGGTTATTACGGAAGTGGTAACTATTGATGATAAAAAAATGTACAAGGTTTCGTCCTGGGGTAAAGATTATTATATTGATCCTAATGATTTTAGCAAAGATATGAGAATTGAATATCAACAAGCAAGGTACAAATCATGAAGTCTTATAAAAAATTGAACAAATTTTTTTGTATATTTAATGTGCTAGTTATAATATCATTAATTTTAAATGGTTGTTCTAATAATATGGGCGAGTTTTCAGAGGAGCGTAAAGATTTGACAAACATGGTTAAATTAACAACATTGAGCACGGAAGAATTCAAAAATTTATATCCTACAGGTTATAATTGGAATTTAGCAAAAGAAAAAGGTTTAATAGAAAACGAAAATTCTTATGGAAAATATTTAATTGTTCAATCCGCATATTTAGCGATATTTAACTATTTTTTATGTAAGAATGTTGATTTAGACAAATATCAACTAATATTAGATTCATCTGATTTGAATTTTTATTCAAATAATAAGACGATTTATGCCAAAATTGGTTCTTATGGAAGAAATAATATTAGCATAAGAAATAATGTATTTGTAGAACGTTTGTCAAAAGATGATATAAATTTATTTCTTAATTCAATTGACGATAATAATGTCTTGAATATAACAGAAGAATTATTAGAGATAGTAAAAGAAACGTGGAAACAAGTTATTGTTGTTTACTTGGATAATATTGAAACTCCACCACATGAAATAAATTACGATATGGATGCAATTAAGTATAAAACAGCAATGAACAATGCACTCACGTTTGAAATAAAGTATGATGTAGAGTATGACTCTCAAGGAAATATTCTTGACGATAAATATGAAAGAGAAAAATATGAATATGTATTCGGATTAAAGGAAAAAATGGAAGATGAGATATCAGAAAAACTTAAATGTAATGTGACTGTATTTATTAAAAATTGAGGTTGTTATGAGTAAAAATGATGATTTGGTAATAGAAGAAGAAGAACTCAATTATGTCTGCGAATGTTTAGATCAAAAGGCAGATGAAATTGAAAATAAAATAAATAGTTATTTAGAAATTCTTAATTATATAAGTGAGAATGCAATAGTTTCTGGAGATTTTTCAGAATCACTAAAGGCTTATATCGAATATGCGAATAAAATGCAAAAACAGTTTACATTAATAGCCCAACAAAACAAAAAAATACTTGCACAGTTTTTAAAAAAAATTGATGAGGACGATTCATATATTTTTTAGAAAGGTTTAGTTAAGACAATGAGCGAAATTAATGTAAAAACATTAATATTAGATGAAAGCATTTCGAAAATGACGAATTTGTTAGAAAAATCACCAAATAATCCATTAACAAATATAGTGGTTTCAAAGGGCTTTGTGGCTGATGAAATGTCAGAAATTTTATCTATGGTAATGTCAATGGATGAATCAATAGATAAATTAATAACAAATACTATTGGATTTATGAAAAATGTTAAATCAACATATATCGGTGCTGATAATACTAGCGCGGATATTTTTAAGGAATAATTGTTTTATGTTACGCATATGCGATTACATAAATAAATATGAAAGGAGTGAATACATAATGGCAAGTGGTCAGATTAGAATGACTCCTGAAAGTATGAGAGCCCGCGCTGCTGAATATTCAGCTGAAGGGGAAAAACTTCAGGAAATCATAAATAAGATGGACACTCTTCTCTCACAGCTTCAAAGCGAGTGGGAAGGTTCTGCAAGCGAATCCTATGCTCAGAGATATACTGAGTTAAAGCCGGGATTTGTAAAGGCAAGAGGATTGATTGAAGAAATTTCAAACGCTCTTAAAAGCACAGCAAACATCGTTGAAGAAACGGATACGAATATTGCAAATCAGTTTAAAGCGTAACCCAAAAAGAAAGCAGGCAGTTTCGTTTTGGAACTGCCTGTAATTTATTTAAATGTTCGCATATATTATTTTGGTTTTGATATAGGTGATAAATTATGCCTGATAAAAATGATCTTATACTTTCGTTTAAAGACACACTGAATATTGCTTACAGTGATAAATTGCTTGCTGCAACCGAGAAAGCCATACGTTCAAGCCGGGTTTACAAAGAGGGTTTTACATCAAACACCGTAAGTTCGCATTATGAAAATACCACGGTTGACGTTGTCTTCGTCGTCTCCGGTACGACTTTTGCAACGGCAAAAGGCTTTTGTAAGTTTGGCAGGGTTGCCGTGCTGAATTTTGCAAATCCGGAAAATCCGGGCGGCGGTGTGCAAAACGGCGCAATGGCGCAGGAAGAGTGCCTTTGCCGCAGCAGCAATCTTTATCCCTGCCTTTGTGATAAAAGTGTGTTCAACGAATTCTATCTTTACCACAGAAATCTGCGCAGCTTTTTTTATTCGGACAGGCTGATCTATACCAAAGGCGTAACGGTTTTCAAGGATGATAGCGATGTTCCTCAGCTGATGCCGGAAAACGAGTGGTTTCAGGTAGACGTGATCACCTGTTCCGCGCCGTACATTGCGAGACGTAAATATACGAATCAAGCGGCACTGAAAGAACTGTTCAAAAGCCGAATCAAGAACATTTTCGAGGCGGCTGTAGATAACGGTGCAGAAGTGCTCGTTCTCGGCGCTTTCGGATGCGGCGCATTTAAAAATCCGCCGGAAATCGTTGCAAAAGCATTCCACGAAGTCATTGAAGAAAATGCTTATCATACCAAATTCAAAAGGATCGTTTTTGCAATCAAAAGTACGGTCGGAGATGATCCGTATATGGCGTGCCCCAATATTACGGCTTTTGAAGAGGAATTTTACGGCCTTTCTGCCGAAGGAAATAAAAGGCGGTTTTCTGATCCTTATTCATATTTACAGGCAGCAGGTGTAGTATACATGCCGTCCGGCAGAATTTTGAAAGGCGGGAAGGAATTTAATCCGTATCTGGAATGGAAAGCGCATAATCCGTATTTCGGCAAGCAGTTTTCTGTTTTGGGAGATTCGATCAGTACGCTGGACGGGTATAATCCGCTTGGATATAACCTGTTTTATTTCGGCGAAAACTGTTTCCGATCCGGTGTTCGGGAAATGAAAGACACTTGGTGGGGGAAAGTTATTGATTTCTTCGGCGGTGAACTGCTTGTGAATAATTCCTGGTCCGGCAGCAGAGTAACACAACTGCCGGGCAGTGATTCTCTGTTTCCGTCCGGCTGCTCGGATGAGCGAACCGGAAACTTGCATATCCGCAATGTTGTGCCGGATGTGATTATCGTCTATCTTGGCACAAACGATTGGGCAAACGGCGTTCCCATAGAATTTGATGGATGTACGCTCCTTGGGCATGAATATAACGATATTTTCGTCTCTGCATACGGCAACATGATCCGCAAGATCCGATCCAATTATCCGAATGCTGAGATCTGGTGCTGCACATTGTGCGCAACATTTATGTCATCTGATCCGTCTTTTCATTTTCCGTATAAATATAATGGAAACTATATAAACAAATATAATCAGATCATAGAAACGGTTGCAAACCAGCAAAATTGTAAACTTATTGATTTATTTAGTTATAGCGTACCGTATGATTCGATTGACGGCTCGCATCCAAATGTGAACGGTATGAACACCCTTGCAACTTTAATGATACGCAGTATCGGAGGCAAAGATGTGGAGCCGTTTCTGGATTGTAAAAATGACCAACATGATTTCAAATGGATAGAGCGGCATGCGGATTATTCAAAAAAATATGTGTGCCAAAAATGCGGGAAAATTAAATTGGAACAACCGTCTTGCCATGAAGATAAACGGGATTCGGAATCTTGCAGTCAGGATACAATTAAAGAAGGGACGGTTATTGACGGTAAGTATGCGTTGATAAAACATATCGCTAAAGGCGGAGCCTGTGATGTGTATTTAGCGCAGGAAATCAGTTCCGGTATTTATTATGCGGCAAAAATAGTGTTGAAAAGCAACGCCGATCATAAAATCGACATTTCTTTAGAGATCGCGCGTCAGGAAATTCAAATGCTACAAAATCTGCGCCATCCTGCTATACCGCAAATTAGTGGTGTTATTGAAAATGAAAACTATGTATGTGTGATTCAGGAATATATAGAGGGTAAGAATTTGAATGCGTTGGTCGATCAGTTCGGTCCATATCCGGCAGATTATGTGGTTAGTTTGGCAAAACAGATATGTGCTTTTTTAGCCTATATTCATTCTTTTCATCCGCCGTATATTTACAGAGATATGAAACCCGCAAATATTATTTTACAGCCAAGCGGCTATATTAAAATCATTGACTTCGGTATTATGCGCACGTACAAGCCCGGCAAAATGAAGGATACCGTTGCGCTTGGCACCAGGGGCTACGCGGCGCCCGAACAGTACGGAACAGCGCAGTCAGACCCCAGAACGGATATTTTCGGGCTTGGTGTAACCATGTATTTTCTGCTTACCGGAGATGACCCCAGAAATCCGAATTTCAATGGCATGAAGCCTATACGTGCATTGAATCCAAGCATCCCCAAAGGCATGGAATACATTATAGAAAAGTGCACCCGCATTGACCCGAATCAACGGTATCAGTCTGCCGGGGAATTGCTAAAAGATCTGGAGAATATACGCAAACTGCCGCCGAAAAAGTTTTTATTTAATAAATTGTTCACATAAAATAAAACCTTAACATTTTTAGACAAGGAGTACTCTTGAGACATATGTATTATAAGAACCTTTATTTAAATATTTGTCGGTATATGGAAGATTGCGGAGATAATCCGTTTACGCAAGGAGAAGTGTGTGCTAAAATCATGTATCAAGAATTTTTAACTGATGAAGTAAATGTTGATTATTTATTGGTTGCAGTAAAACAGATAAATGATAAATTTAAAATTGAGTTGTCTGATAGGAAATTTATAACAAATGAACATAAAAAATGTGGACTTGTTTCTTTGAATGAAATGTTTAAGTATGAAGTACCAGGGGTATGTGATGCTCGAATATGGTATGAACTCATTATTACAAAAGAAAAAATGAAAAAATTTAATTGTTATGATTTTAGTAATAATGAATTTTATAACAATTTTAAATGAATTTTATACTTAAATTATTAGTGATAACTGAATTTGGTTTATAATAAATTTTCTATGAACACTCAACATGAGCCAACTTTTTCTTTGTGTTTTTCATGTTTAATACTATTATTGAAAGAATATTTTTATAATTCTGTTTATCAAGCGAAATCGTTTTATACGGTCATGACCATCAACGAAACATTTGTAAAGATGATAAACTTTACATCAATGTTGGCTCGCTCGGCTGCCCCGCGCAAAGCAGAAATATTGCGCGGGCGGGTGTGGTAAGCATAAAGCCTGAAAATATTGAAGTGCAGACGATAGATGAGCACTATGACGCCAGCCTTGTGGTGGAGGGATTGACCGGTTGCCTTATCCTGATGCCGGTAACATCAAAAAGTATTTTTACGGTATTTGGTGATCAAACTGTATTCGGATTGACGGTTTTCGTAAAATACATGTATTCTTTTTTTTTGAAACGCAATAACGGTTTTGTTTGCCGTAATAAAAGTTAACGCCCGCCTGAGATTCAGGCGGGCGCTGATTTTGCTGCAGCTTGTTACACAAAGCTGTGTTCCACGGTTATAACAAGAAAAATATTGTCTTTCTTTTTGTTTACGGCATTTTGCAAATCCGCAATGATCTCCTGCTTTGGCTTGGGGTACTGGTGCGGAATGACAAGATCAAAGATGAAATTCGTTTTTTGCCGTCCGTCAACCACCCTGAAATCGTGAAATGTAAAACGCGCATCGTATTCTTTTATGATTTCTGCCATGAAATCACGGTATGCGTTGATCGTTTCGTCATTCACGGCGATGGGATCCATGTGGATGCACATCATGATGCCAAGCTTTTTACTAATGATCTTTTCCGTAATATCAATCACGTCGTGCACGGCAAGTATATCTGCATCGCAGGGCACTTCCGCGTGCGCGGAGGCAATGATCCTGCCGGGGCCGTAATCGTGTACGATCAAATCGTGCACGCCGTAAATGCAGTCCTGAGAAAGCATGATATCCTCAATTTCTTTAACCAGTTCCGGGGAGGGCGCCCTGCCGAGCAGCCGGCTGGATATGTCTTTTACAATGCCAACGCCGGAAACGAAGATCAGGATCGCTACAATGATTCCCATGATTCCATCCGCGTAGACGAAATCGGTAAAGTGCGAGATCAAGAGCGCCGCAACGGTAGCTGCGGTAGCGATACAGTCATTCAAACTGTCCTGCCTTACTGCTTTTGCATTTACGTTTTCCGTTTCTTTATAGATCACGTTGTTGAAAAACGCCATCCAGAGTTTTACAAGGATCGCCGCAATCAGGATGATCATGGATGCGGCGCTGAAATGGACTTCTTCCGGGTGAATCAACTTTTCCACACTGCTTTTCAGCAGTTCAAAACTCATCAGAAAGATCAGAAAAGAAATAATCAGTCCGCTGATATATTCGATTCTTCCGTGGCCGAACGGATGTTCATCATCTACCGGCTTGCCGGAGAGTTTTGCCCCGGCGATCGTAACGATATTGGAACTTGCGTCTGAGAGGTTGTTTACCGCGTCCGCCGTTATGGAAACGGAATTTGTAAACGCGCCAACCGCAAATTTAAAGGCGCACAGCAGCAGGTTGCAAAGGATCCCCACTGCGCCGGAAAGAACACCGTACCGCTCCCTTTCCTGCGAAGCGGAAAGACGTTTGTTTTTGATAAAGATCCGAATCAAAAGTTTGCTCATACTTTTCACCAGCAATCAAACAGAATAAAGATAATGATTTATCCAAATTATGTATATTATTTAATTTATACCACATTTCACTATTTAACTCAATAGGTAAAAGTGCTATAATAAAAACGGTGATGAAATGAAGACGTTTTTAATTATAAACGGTTCCCCCAGAAAGGACGGCGTTTCTTCTGAACTTGCAAAGCAGGTGAAACCGTATTTTCTGGACTGTGATATCCGGGAATATAATGTTTACGATCTTGCGCCTGCCCCGTGCACGGACTGCAAGTATTGCGAATATCATGACGGGTGTTCAAATAAAGATCTGGATATCTTTTTTGAGGATTTTGAGGAGGCGGATTTTATCGCTTTTTTTACGCCCGTTTACAATAATTTTTTCCCTGCGCCCCTGAAGGCGGTGATAGACCGGTTTCAGCGTTATTACAGCGCCAGATTTAAGCGCGGCGCCAATCCGCCTGTAAAAAAGCATAAAAAGGTGGGCGTTGTGATCGTTTCAGGCTCAAACGCGCGTTCCAGCGCCGATTATATGACCAAAACGCTCAAACAGGCGTTTGAGGTTCTCAACGGCGACGTGTGCGCCAGATATTTTATTCCGAATACGGATCTCGGCATGTATACGTTTAACGTTGTGGAACTGCAAAAATTTATACACCAGTTAAAGGGGCTTTCCAAAAATCCGCTTTTGTGATCTGCTGCGGCTGAATGTTGATTCAGCCGTATTTATTTTTGACCCTAAAATATTTTAGACTTAAGTTTAATATTATTTTTATTGATAAACAAAATGCAATATGATATAATTGTTTAAATTATTATGGAGCAGTATGTACTATGGTAATTTTAGGCATAGATCCCGGCTACGCAATCATCGGCTGGGGCGTTCTGGAATACAGGGCAAACAAATTTAAAGTGATCGATTACGGCGCGGTTACAACCAGCGCTAAAACGCCGTTTCCGTTTAGATTATGCGATATCTACAGCGGCATTTGCGAAATCATAAAAAAGTATGAGCCTCAGGTTTTAAGCATGGAAAAGCTTTTTTATAACAACAATGCAAAAACGGTGATTGATGTGGCGCAGGCAAGGGGTGTGATCACGCTTGCCGCGCAGCAGAACGGGCTTCAGATCGCGGAATATACGCCGCTTCAGGTAAAACAGTCCGTAACCGGCTACGGCAGAGCGGTCAAAAAACAGGTGCAGGAGATGACAAGGATCATCCTGAATCTGGAATCGATCCCGAAACCTGACGACACTGCCGACGCGCTTGCTATGGCGATCTGCCACGCGCACTGCAGCGGCAGCCTGCTCGGTTCCATGGCGTCCGGTTTGTGATACGCAATTGCTTTATTAAGAGGAATGTTTTATGATATACAGTCTTACAGGTGAATTAACTTATATCGGCGATCAGTTTCTGGTTGTGGAATGCGGCGGCGTAGGGTTCAAATGTTTTACCTCGGTTGCCACGGCAGCAAACGCCGGCAGGATCGGCGATCAGATCCGCCTTTATACTTATCTTTCCGTAAAGGAAGACGCGCTGGATCTTTATGGGTTTAAAACAGAAAATGAACTGCGTGCGTTCAAACTGCTGATCTCCGTTTCCGGGGTCGGCCCGAAAGCGGCGGTGTCCATCCTTTCGGAAATGAGCGCGGATAAACTGTCGCTCGCAGTTGCCGCCGGTGATACGAAAGCCATAACAAGAGCAAACGGCGTCGGTAAAAAGATAGCCGAAAGGATCGTGCTGGAACTGAAAGATAAAATGGCAGGCGTTACGCTTTCGTCTTCCGAAAGTTCCGTTTCTGCCGCCGCATCTGTTGCGGAGGATTCCCCGGCAGGGGAGGCGGTCGCCGCGCTGGTTGCGCTCGGGTTCAGCAAAAGTGATGCCGCCGCTGCAGTCGGCGCGATGGACAGTTCACTTCCCGCCGATGAGATGATCCGGCAGGGCTTAAGGCAGTTGTCAAAAAATCTATGATAAGAGGTTGAAATGATGCAGGAAACGGATTACGAAAACAGAATCGTGTCAACGGAGTTTTCGCCTGCTGACGGAGATCTGGAAAACAGCCTTCGCCCCAAGCAGTTAACGGATTATATCGGGCAGGATAAAGTAAAAGAGAATTTATCGGTTTATATTAAAGCGGCAAAGGCAAGGGGAGAGGCGCTTGATCATGTTTTGCTCTATGGCCCTCCCGGCCTCGGCAAAACCACGCTTGCCGGAATCATTGCCAATGAGATGGGTGTCAATATTCGCATCACAAGCGGCCCGGCAATCGAAAAGCAGGGCGATCTTGCCGCACTGCTGACGAATCTGCAGGAGGGCGATGTGCTCTTTATTGACGAGATACACCGCCTGAACCGTAGCGTGGAAGAGGTGCTCTACCCCGCTATGGAGGACAGAGCCCTTGATATCATCATCGGCAAAGGCCCGTCCGCCAGGTCAATCCGGCTGGATCTTCCGAATTTCACCCTTGTGGGCGCAACCACAAGAGCAGGTCAGCTTTCCGCGCCGCTTAGGGACAGATTCGGCGTGATCTTTCGCCTGGAGCTTTATACGCCGCAGGAACTTTCCGTTATCGTCAAGCGCAGCGCCGGTATTCTCGGCATAGAGATAGATGATCAAGGCGCCGCCATGATCGCCTCGCGCTCGCGCGGCACACCGCGTATCGCAAACAGGCTTTTAAAAAGGAGCCGTGATTTTGCACAGGTCAAATACAACGGCGTGATCACCGAAGAGGCTGCAAGCGACGCGCTTTCCAGAATGGAAGTAGACGATCTTGGTCTGGATGCAGTAGACAGGCGCCTTTTAACAACGATGATCAAAAATTATAACGGCGGCCCCGTAGGGCTGGAAACGATCGCCGCCGCCATCGGCGAAGAGGCGGTTACCATCGAGGATGTGTATGAGCCGTATCTGATGCAGATCGGCTTTTTGAGCAGAACGCCGCGCGGCAGATGTGTTTCCTCTGCAGCGTATAAACATCTCGGTATTGAGCAGGAAGGGCAGCAGACCCTGCTTTGATTTTTTCTATTTAATAACAATTTGCAAAGGGTGGATTATAATGGGCAGACTTTTTGGAACAGACGGCGTAAGAGGCGTTGCCAATAAAGATCTTACCAATGAACTTGCTATGAAAATCGGTATGGCAGCGGCAGAGATCCTGCTGAAACGCGCCGGGGATCAGCGCCCCACGGTCATGATCGGCAGGGATACACGTGCGTCCGGCGATATGCTGGAGGCGGCGCTGACTGCCGGCTTTTGCTCGGTAGGCGTAAATGTGCTTTCGGTTGGCGTTGTGCCTACGCCGGCAATCGCATATCTTGTGGGCAAATACGGCTGTGAGGCAGGCGTTATGATCTCCGCCTCGCACAATCCGTGTGAATATAACGGCATAAAGATCTTTCAGTCAACCGGTTATAAACTTCCGGATTCCGTGGAGGATGAGATTGAGGCGATCATTTTGGATTCGCCGGATCAAATTGAATTAAAAACAGGCGGCGATGTGGGCAGAAGAACATACTGCAAAACCGCCGTAGAAGATTATATCGAGCATATCGTTTCCGTTTCTGAGGTAAGTTTTGATGGCCTGAATATAGCGATAGATACGGCAAACGGCTCTGCAAGCGTTTGCGCAAAAGAGATCTTCACACGTCTCGGCGCCAAATGCCATATGCTTTCCGATACGCCGAACGGCGTGAATATCAATCTGAATTGCGGTTCCACGCATATGGAGGAACTCGCTGAATTTGTAAAAGCAAACAAACTGGATCTCGGTATCGCGTTTGACGGCGATGCGGACAGAATGCTTGCCGTGGATGAAAACGGAGAGATCGTAGACGGCGATAAGATCATCGCGATCTGCGCAACGCAGATGAAACAGGAAAAGAAACTTGCCAAAAATACAGCGGTGGTTACCGTTATGAGCAATATGGGATTTTTTAAATTCTGTGAGGATAACGGCATAAAATGCGCCAAAACTGCGGTTGGTGACAGATATGTGCTTGAAAGAATGCTCAAAGACGGTTATAATATCGGCGGCGAGCAGAGCGGTCATGTGATCTTTCTGGATCACGCCACCACCGGAGACGGCGAACTGTCCGCCGTAAAACTGCTTGAAACGGTTGTGAAAAGCGGCGCTTCGCTGGCGCAGCTTTCTAAGGTAATGACCGTGTATCCGCAGGTGCTAATCAATGTGCCCGTTACAGACGAGGGCAAAAAGAAATATAATAACGATGAATATATCATTTCCGCCGTGCAGGAGGCAGAGATGGAACTGCACGGAGACGGCCGTGTGCTTGTGCGCGTTTCCGGCACGGAACCGCTCGTAAGAGTGATGCTGGAGGGCATGGATACGGAGCAGATCACCCGCCTTGGAAATGATATTGCAAATGTTGTAAAAGAAAGACTTAGTTGATGAGAGTTACAAAAGACTGGAAGGATTATGAACTGATCGACTGCACCGGCGGTGAAAAACTGGAGCGCTGGGGCAGCGTGATTCTGGTGCGCCCCGATCCGCAGGTCATTTGGAAAAGCAGGTATCAGGACACAAGATGGCATTCGCCAAACGCAAGGTATCAGCGCTCACATTCCGGCGGCGGCGAATGGCATGTTCTCGGCAAACTTCCGCCGCAGTGGGAAATCCGATATAAAGATCTGACTTTTAATGTAAAAACCATGGGCTTTAAGCATACGGGCCTTTTCCCGGAGCAGGCTGTCAACTGGGATCTTACAAGAGAAGTCATCAGAAACAGCGGCAAAAAGGAAGTCAAAGTTCTGAATCTCTTTGCATATACCGGCGGCGCCACGGTTGCCTGCCTTAAAGAGGGCGCAAGCGTTGTTCACGTGGATGCGTCCAAGGGCATGACGCAGTGGGCTAAGGAGAATGCCGCGTCCAGCGGCGTGGCAGGCGGAAAGGTTCGGTGGATTGTGGATGACTGCATCAAATTCGTGCAGCGTGAGATCCGCCGCGGCCACAGATACGATATCATTATTTTGGATCCGCCGTCCTATGGCAGGGGGCCGAAAGGCGAGATCTGGCGGCTGGAGGATTCGCTCTATGATTTTGTGGAGCTGATTTCTCAGGTGCTTTCCGATGATCCGCTGATGGTGCTTTTGAATTCGTATACAACCGGGCTTTCCGCTTCGGTTATGAAATATATTTTAGATGATATTTTGGTAAAAGAAAAGGGCGGCTCAGTAAGCGCGGACGAGATCGGTCTGCCCGTCTCGTCCAACGGGGAGGTATTACCCTGCGGCGCAACGGCCGTTTGGATGAAAGCATGAGTTTAATTGAGTTTCACAACGTTTCGTTTGCCTACGGCACCGAGGAGGGCGGGGAAACGGTAGACGTGTTAGAAAACTTAAATCTGAATATAGAAAAAGGCAGCTTCGTTGCGGTGCTCGGGCACAACGGCTCGGGCAAATCCACAATTGCGAAACTCACCAACGGAATTCTGTTTCCGCAAAGCGGCAAAGTGCTTGTGGACGGTATGGTGACCAAACCGGACGACAGTATTTACGATATCCGCAAAAAAGTAGGTATGGTCTTTCAAAACCCGGATAACCAGATCGTTGCCTCTATTGTGGAGGAAGATGTTGCTTTCGGCGTGGAAAATCTGGGGATCCCCCCAGAGGAGTGCCGCCGCAGAGTGGATGACGCGTTAAAGACCGTCGGCATGTACGAACTGCGCGAAAAGGCGCCCCACAAACTTTCCGGCGGGCAGAAACAGCGTGTTGCCGTGGCGGGCATCATTGCCATGCGTCCGCAGTGTATTGTGCTGGACGAGCCTACGGCTATGCTTGACCCGAGCGGCCGCGCGGAGGTTATGGATACCGTAAAGCGCCTGAACCGGGAAGAGGGCATCACGATCGTTCTGATCACGCATTATATGGACGAAGCCGTTCAGGCGGATAGAGTGATCGTAATGGATTCCGGCGAGATCAAAATGGATGATACGCCGAAGAATGTTTTTGCCCGTGTTGAGGAGATCAAAGCCATGGGGCTGGATGTGCCGCAGGCAACGGAACTGATTTATGAAAGCGGCCTTACGCCGCCGGAAACCATTTTAAATACGCAGGAGTGCGTTGATTATATAAAATCTGCCTTGGAGGGATAGCCGTGGCTGTTTTGGTATGTGAAAATTTAAAATATCTTTACAGCGCAGGCACACCGTTTGAAACCGCGGCGATCGAGGGCGTTGATTTTACTGCGGAAAGCGGTGAACTGATCGGCATTATCGGGCACACCGGCAGCGGAAAATCCACCCTGATCCAGCATTTTAACGGCCTTTTGGAGCCAAACAGCGGCGTTGTGCTGCTGGACGGCAAAAATATCTGGGCAAAAGAAAATAAAAAGAAAATCAGAAACGTGCGTTTTGCCGTCGGGCTTTGCTTTCAGTATCCCGAATATCAGATCTTTGAGGAAAGTATTTTTAAAGAGATCGCATTCGGCCCGAAGCAGATGGGGCTTTCGGAGGAAGAAATCCGTGCCCGCGTCTACGAAAGCATGGAATTTGTCGGCCTGAAAAAAAGCATGGAAAATAAATCGCCTTTTGATCTGTCCGGCGGGCAGAAACGGCGTGTGGCGATTGCTTCTATCCTTGCCATGCGCCCGAAAGTGCTTATTCTGGATGAACCGTGCGCCGGTTTGGATCCCCGCGGGCGGGAAGTGATCCTGGCTTTGATTAAAGAATATCAAAATAAAACGGGCAGCACCGTCATTATTGTTTCCCATTCTATGGAAGACGTGGCAAAGCTGTGTTCCAAGGTTGTTGTGATGAATCAGGGCAAGGTGGCAATGTCCGGCACGGTGGCGGAGGTGTATTCCCGTGCCCGCGAACTTCGTGAAATGGGGCTCAATGTGCCGCAGGTAACGGAGATCTTTATGAAGTTAAAGGAGAGCGGTGTGGACTGCCGCACGGATATTTTTACCGTGGAGCAGGGCAGGGCGGAACTGCAAAGGCTCTTTGCAAAGGAGGGGATTGTATGATGGGCGATATCACAATAGGCCAGTATTTCCCCGGAAATTCTTTTCTTCATAAACTGGACGCAAGGGTTAAGATCCTTCTTACGCTTGCCGTGATCGTTTCGCTTTTTATCTGCAAAAACTTTTATTCTCTGATCCTAAGCATTGCGTTTACGGTTTTGATCATTCTGCTCGGCCGAATTTCGTTTAAAACCGTGTTTAAAAGTATAAAGCCGCTCGGCATCATTATCGTGATCACCTCGCTGCTGAACCTTTTTTACGGTCAGGGCGAACCGCTCGTTACACTTTTCGGCAGGCTGAAGATCACGGAAGACGGCATTTATACCGCGATCTTTATGGCGGTGCGCATCATTTTGCTTGTGGTGGCAGGCTCCATGCTTACGTATACCACCACCCCAACAGATCTTACGGATGCGATCGAACGGCTTTTTTCACCGCTCAAGATATTTAAAATCGATATACACACCGTGGCGATGACGATGACGATCGCATTGCGCTTCATCCCTACGCTTACGGAAGAAATAGAAAAAATCATGGCGGCGCAGAAATCCCGCGGCGCGGATATGGATTCGGGCGGCATCATTCACCGCGCAAAAGCGCTTATTCCCATTCTGATTCCGCTGTTTATCTCCTCATTCCGCCGCGCCAACGAACTTGCCTATGCTATGGACTGCCGCTGTTACAGGGGCGGAAAAGGCAGAACGAAAATGAAACAGGTCAAGATCACGGCAAGAGACATCCTTGCCGTTGCCGCCGTGGTTGCGCTCTTTGCCCTGATCATTTTTATCAATTCACTGGCGGCGGCTGTAATATGAGAAATCTGCTTGTTACCATCAAATATGACGGCTCTGCTTATCACGGCTGGCAGGTGCAGAAAAACGCCGTCACCGTGCAGCAGGTTTTTCAGCATGCCGCGGAAAAACTCTTTTGCCAAAAGCTCCGTATCAAAGGCTGCAGCAGAACGGACAGCGGCGTTCACGCCAATATGTATTGTGTGTCTTTTCAAACGGATAAACAGATTCCCTGTAAAAATGTGATTTCCGGCCTCAATACGTATCTGCCAAAGGATATAGCGGTAACGGACTGCATAGAAAAAGAGCCTGATTTTCACGCCCGCTACAGTGTAAAATCCAAAAAATATGTTTACCGCGTTTTTAATGCGCAGATCCGGGATCCGTTTCTGAAAGATTACGCGTTCCACTATCGTGTTCCCATAAACGCGGAATATTTGAATGAACAGGCGCAGGCATTTGTGGGCACGCATGATTTTTCCGGCTTTTGCTCGGCAAGAAGCGGCGTGGAGGATACTGTGCGCACCGTGTATTCTTTCTGCGTGGAAAGAAAAGGCGAGGAAGTCCTTTTCAGTGTTGAGGCAAACGGATTCCTTTATAATATGGTGCGCATCATGGTGGGCACCCTGCTTTTTGTGAACGAGGGCAAGATCAAACCGGGCGAACTGGCGGAGGTTATTGCATCGAAAGACCGCAAACGAGCCGGCAAGACCGCGCCGCCGCAGGGGCTTTATCTCTGCCAGGTAAACTATTAAAATTTAAAATTATTTTATGAATACTTCATCATTTCATCATTTATAAAGTATATAATCTTCCGGAAAGGCTATATAAATATGGCTTCTGAACAAAGAGAAAAAGAACGCTTGGAAAGAAAATTAAAAAAGAGCAAAAAAAAGCGCATGATCGCGTGGATCGTGATCGGCGTTATTGTTGCCGCGTTGCTGATCATGCGCGTTGCGGAGATCGATTTTTCCGCCGTTAAAGACGGATCTGCCTTTGATCACGGCGCTTCGCAGGATTCGGGTTTTCCTTATCAGCTCTCCTCCGGTTCGGATGTTTCTTTCGGTTCCGTCGGCAAGGATATCTGTGTTTTGGAAGATACGGCATATACCGTTCTTGATTCCTCGGATGCCGAGGTAAAACTGAATTTTGACCATGGTTTTGCAAACCCGGTTCTCAAAACGGCGGGCAGTTACACCTTGCTGTATGATCAGGGCGGGCTTTCTTACCGGCTGGACAGTAATACGGAAAATATCTATCAGGAAAAAACAGATCAGCAGCTTTTGTGTGCGGATGTTTCGGATTCCGGCACCGTTGCGCTTGCTACTACTTCGTCGGATGCCTTAAGCTCCGTGTATGTTTTTAACAAATCCCTGAAACAGAAATTTGCCTTTGACGTAACGGACGGCTATGTAACCAACGTGGCTGTGGATTCGCGCGGCAGCCGTGTGGCATTCACCGCTGTTTCATCTGAAAACGCAAGGTTTAAATCCACCGTTTATACTATGAGTATTGATGATGCCGCGCCAAGAGCGCAGTTTGAATATGTCGGCTCTTCTGTTTTGGATCTGCGTTTTTCCGCAACGGATCTGTTCATTGTCGGCAGTGATTTTGTCAGTGTGATCGATTCGCTGAAAAATGAAAAACAGGTCTATGAACAAGGCGCAGTCGGCACCGTTACCTATTCGTTTACTTCAGACGGAAAACTCGTTTATGCTTATACAGCATATTCCGGCTCCGTACGTAATACGATTTCAGTTGTAAGGTCTTCCGGCAGCGTAACGGAAGTGCTGTCAACGGATTCGGCAGTTAAAGACGTAACCGGCAGTTCTTCCCGCGTCAGCGTTTTGACCGCTGAAAGTGTTGTTACTTACAAAATTTCCAATTCAAAAGTGCTTGCCGAGTATCCGGTGGATGATTCCTATTCCTCCATTCAGCAGATCTCGTCCGATGTGTATGCAAGGCATCAGGCGGTTGTTGAACGTCTCGGCAGCGAACAGGGGTAATCAGTTTGAGCGTAAATTATATTGATATCATTCTCATCGTGATCTTTGCCGCGTGCATTCTGGACGGCTACGCAAGGGGATTTCTGCTTTCGCTGATTTCGTTTGCCAAATATATCATTGGCTTTCCGCTTGCGTTTTATGTTGCGGATACGTACAGTCTGCCGTTTTATAATCAATTCGTCAGCGGCGCCGCCCTTGAAAAAATATCGCAGGGGCTTTCGGATTCGGCAAACATCGATTCGTTTGTTTCCGCCGTGCGCGATGCGGTCGGCGAACTGCCGTTCGGGCTTTCCGGTTCGGTCGATCTATCGTTTTTAAACGGCATTTCCAACGAATCCGCCGCAAACGCCGTGCTCCAAAATATCGTGGAGCCTGTGGCGCTTGTTCTTATCAAAATTATACTTTTTGTAATCACAATCGTGCTGTTTTATGTTCTGGTTTGGCTGGTTTCCAAAGTGATCCGGGGCATAATGAAAAAAGACCACGCGCCGCTTAAGCGCACCAACAAGTTTCTCGGCGCGGTGTTTGGCGTCTTAAAAGGTACGGCAACGCTTGCCGTTTTCAGCGCCGCACTTGTTTTTCTGCGCGATTTTCTGTTCACATCTTCGCAGCAATTTGTGTCGCAGGTTGATACAAGCGCTGTTGTTGAATTTATAAATAAGATCAATCCGCTTTTGTATTTGGTATAGGAGGATTAGTATGAGCAAACTGGAAAATAATGTGAAAGATCTTTTTAAAGGCTGGAATACCATCCCAAACTGGCTTTCGTTTATCAGGATCGCGCTGATTCCCGTCTTTATGGTTTTGTTTCTCAAAGGCTATATTCTGCCCGCGGTCATCATCATGATCTGCGCGGCGCTTACCGATCTTGTAGACGGCAAGATCGCCCGAAAATTCAATCAGGTCTCCAATCTCGGCAAGCTTCTGGATCCAATCGCGGATAAACTTTCACAGATGGCAATCGTGATCGTTCTGATCGTTACGTACTGGGATAATGCCATAAAATACCTCTTTATGTTTTTTATTGCAAAAGAAGTGATCATGATCATCGGCGGCGCGATTCTGCTGTCGCTCGGCATGCGTCCGACGGCGGCGGAGATCTGGGGCAAAGTCGCCACCAATGTGTTTTATATCGGCATGATCTTTATTCTTGCCTTCGGGCAGAACGGTGCGCTGTGTGATGTAGTCGGCTTTACGCTGCCGAATGTGCTGACCTGGATTATCGTTGCCGTTTCCGCCGTCTGCACGCTGATCTCCCTGCTTGGTTATGCGCCGGGGTTCATCCGTCAGATCAAAGAAAATAAAGCAAAAAAATCGGGAAAATAATTTCTAACTTAACAACTTTTTAAGGAGAACAACAGATTTAATGAAACAGCAATTGTGCAGCAGGTGCCACGAGCGCCCTGCGGTGGTTTTTATTCAAAAAATGGAAAATGATAAGGTCGTGCCGGAGGGGCTTTGCATCCAATGCGCAAGGGAACTCAATGTCGGCTCTATTAACCAGATGATCGATCAGCTCGGCCTTTCTGATGAGGAACTGGAGCAGGCAAGCGAGCAGATGAGCCAGTTCATGGAAAATATGCAAGATTTTGATTTCGGTTCCTTGGGTGAAATGTTCAATCAGGAAAATATGGACGGCGCCCAGACCCTGCCTTTCAACAGTCTTTTTGAAAACGGTGCAAAAGAGGATAACACCGATTCCAAAACCGGCAGAAAAGGCGGTAAAAAACGCGGCAAAAAAGGCAGGCAGGAGGACGGCAGAAAATTCCTCGGAAATTACTGCACGAATCTGACCGCCAAGGCTAAAAAAGGAGAGATCGATGCCATTATCGGCAGGGAAAAAGAGATTTCCCGCGCCATTCAGATCCTTTGCCGCCGAACAAAAAACAATCCCTGCCTGATCGGTGAGCCGGGCGTCGGCAAAACCGCTATTGCAGAGGGCCTTGCCATTAAAATCGCAAAAGGAGAAGTTCCCGCCCGCCTTGCGGATAAAGAGATCTATCTGCTTGATCTTACTGCGCTTGTTGCCGGCACACAGTTCCGCGGTCAGTTTGAGGGCAGAATCAAAGGCCTTGTGGATGAGGTCAAGAGCGAGGGCAATATTATTCTGTTTATAGATGAAGTCCATAATCTTGTCGGCACGGGGGACAGCGAAGGCACGATGAACGCCGCCAACATCCTGAAACCCGCGCTTTCCAGAGGCGAGATCCAGGTGATCGGCGCCACCACGTTTAACGAGTATAGGAAATATATTGAAAAAGACGCCGCTCTGGAACGCCGTTTTCAGCCCATCAAGGTAGAAGAGCCATCTGTTGAGGAAGCATACAGAATGCTCCTCGGCATCAAATCCTATTATGAGAATTACCATAAGGTGCAGATATCGGACAGCCTTGTTTATAAAGCAGTAACCATGTCGGAACGCTTTGTTACAGATCGTTATTTGCCCGATAAGGCAATCGATCTGCTGGATGAGGCGTGCACCTGCGCCAATCTCAGGAATCCGGCAATATCGGAATACCAGCTCAAACTGCAGGAGAAAAATTCACTGCTTGAACGTATTGATACCCTTTCCGAGCCAACGGAGGAAAATGAGGAGATCGATTATGAATTGATCTCTAACCTGAAAGCCGAAACCATGAAACTGGATGAAGTGCTGCCCGCCCTTGCAGAAAAAGCAAAGGATAATCAGGTGATCGAGGCAGATCTCGCCAAAGTCGTTTCCCTGTGGACCGGTATACCCGCCTCCAAAATTGAGGCCGGGGATATCAAAAAACTCGCCTCGCTGGAAGAGGAACTCAAAAAGCATATCGTCGGTCAGGATGAGGCAATCTCCAAACTTGCCGCTGCCGTGCGCCGCGGCAGGGTGCAGATCAGCCCGCGTAAGCGGCCGCAGTCTTTTATTTTCGTCGGCCCCACCGGTGTCGGAAAAACAGAACTCGTAAAGCAGCTTGCCCATTATCTTTTCGATTCGCCGGATAGCCTGATCCGGCTCGATATGAGCGAGTTTATGGAAAAATTCAGCGTGTCCAGAATCATCGGTTCCCCTCCGGGTTATGTCGGCTATGACGATGCCGGCCAGCTTACGGAAAAAGTCAGAAGAAAGCCATACAGCGTTGTCCTTTTTGATGAGATCGAAAAGGCGCATAAAGACGTTTTAAATATCCTTCTTCAGATCTTGGACGAGGGCAGGATCACAGATGCGCAGGGCAGAACGGTCAATTTTGAAAACACCATTATTGTTATGACCTCCAATGCCGGCTCAACCGATACGGCGTCGCTCGGGTTCGGCATGTCTGAAAATGAGATCAACCGGGATGTTACGATGAAAGCGCTGGAGCGTTTTCTGCGCCCCGAATTTCTCGGCAGGGTGGATGAGATCATCACGTTCAACGCCCTTACCTTTGATGATTTTGAAAAGATCGCCCGCATCATGCTGGATGAACTGAAAGACGGTTTAAAGGATAAGGCAATCGAACTGGTTTATGACGATTCTGTGCCCGTTTATATTGCCCGCAAAACATACGGCTCCAAAAAGAATGCCAGAGGTATACGGGATTGCGTGCGCAGAGAGGTGGAAGACCTCCTTGCTGAACTCATTGTATTCCATCAGGATACCGAAATTAAGAAATTCACCGTTACTGCCGCAGAAAAAATTACGGCAGAAATAAATTAAATTCAAAAAAGTACTTGACAGTTGCACGCGCATTTATTATAATAATGAGCGTTGCAACGCGGGTGTAGTTCAATGGTAGAATGTCAGCCTTCCAAGCTGAACACGAGGGTTCGATTCCCTTCACCCGCTCCAAGTCAGTATGCGTTTGTAGCTCAGCTGGATAGAGCAACCGCCTTCTAAGCGGTGGGTCGGAGGTTCGAGTCCCCCCAAGCGCGCCAACGCGCCTGAGCTTTCGGGCGCAGATATGGTGGGATTAGTTCAGTTGGTTAGAGCGCCAGTTTGTGGCACTGGAGGTCGTGGGTTCGAATCCCACATCCCACCCCACTTATTTTATATTTTTGAAGACCCTGATATTGGGGTGTCGCCAAGCGGTAAGGCAAGGGACTTTGACTCCCTCATGCGTAGGTTCGAATCCTGCCTCCCCAGCCAAGCGCCCTTAATATTTAAGGGCGGATACGGTTCATTAGCTCAGATGGCAGAGCACTTGACTTTTAATCAAGGTGTCCGGGGTTCGATTCCCCGATGAGCCACCATCCAAAAAGCCTCATGTTTCGCATGTTTAAGCGGGATATGAGGCTTTTTCCTTATACGTTGAACAGCGCGTTTTTTGCGCTATGTTTTTTGCGCTAT